>ENA-OWPA01000229-OWPA01000229.1-bioreactor-metagenome-genome-assembly--contig:-NODE-229-length-98069-cov-40.993010_pt1 | contig 98069 bp, 73 predicted proteins | sample MGYA00238139_ERZ651803 | MGnify/ENA primary metagenome ERZ651803 (study PRJEB26909, sample SAMN07631231) | bioreactor metagenome | isolation source: Switchgrass digestor | place: USA: Dartmouth... | reverse complement strand
TAGTAAAAAAAAATACCTATATAATTTGTCATTATGAAAAAAATAGTCATACTCCACAAGAAACGGATAGTTTAAAACTTGTCCGAAATTACAATCATGGGAATAGTGAAATATGTATTTATCAAGTAAACTAACTACAAATGAGTAGTTAGTTTTTTTAAATACTAAATACAATAAAGCACAAAATGAATGAAATTAAACCTTGTAGCATCCTAAATAAAAAAAATCTTTTAAAGGATAATCTTGTATTAATAATCATTGCATATACCTGAAGATGAATTGACAATCCTCCGAAACTAATTAAAAAAGCGATTAATGATAAAGTTAATTTAACTGGAAGATTTAGATTTATGATATCATATAATCCACTAGTTACTTCAATAAATGCAAGAAATAAATAAACTAAAGGATTATGAAGGTTTAACTTAATTAAAATATTTTGAATAGCAAACTTACACAAATTACTTGTCACAATGATTCCACATACCTTAATCAATAAATAATTAGCTCTTTCAATTGAATCAAATATTTCTATAATCAAATTACTATGATTTATTTCAACATGATTAATAGAATTACTATAAGAATTATTTCTTAATACAAAATAAGCTAAAATAAAGTTTGATAAAATGTGAATTAATAAAATGGCAATAGTAATTTTATAGTTATTAAAAGTACTACCTAAAAAAGAAATAATAAATAAAGGATTTAAAAAAGAAGATATGCACAATAACTTGTTGCCATCTTCTATTTTTATTTTATTTTGATGAATATTTTCTGAAATTAACGCACTAGTGGCTGGATTACCTAAGAAAAGGCTTAAGGAAAAGATGGTTCTCTCATGGGAGGATCTAAAATTAATTATTCTAAAAAGTTTACTAACTCTATTGTGAAAAAACGGAACATTAATAATTAAACTTGACAAAATATAAAAAATAAAAATAGGAGGATAGACCTTAAAAACCCAAAGTTCTAAACTATTTAAAACATTTGCAAAAATAGCTTGGGGACTAAAAGCGATATTAATAATTATTAAGAAAACAACTAAAAAAATAAATGCATTAATTAGTTTTTTAGAATGTACGGTCATAGATGTATAATTCTTGCCCAACATAAATAGTATCGCTTGTTAAATTATTATCTATTTTTAATTTGGCAACAGTTGTATTATATGCTTGAGCTATTTTATATAATGAGTCATTTGGTCTAACAATATATAAAGTATAACTAGGAGGTGTATAAGGAACGCCTAAGTAATTGGCTACACCGCGGACTACGGCTTCAGCTAGTACTGGCCATTGATATAATAAAATTTCTGTATCAATCGGATTATCCGCAAACCCATATTCCACAATAATCGATTCGAACCCTCTTGTCTCTCTAATAATAAAATAATAATCTTGACCAACCGAGTTTACTCTAGTGTAAACATTACGAATATTTTGTCCAGTTGCTTCGATTTCTCTAGCAATAAGTCTTCCTAATGTTGGTTGATCAAAAATAGAATATATAATCTCGGCACCTTTTCCTCCACCATTATTAATATGATTAGAAATTAATATTCCGGTTGGTTCTCCAGCGGCAAGCGATTTTACAACATTGATTCGCTCATTTGGTGTTAAAGTAATATCACCATATCTAGTTAATGCAGTTTTAATTCCTAACTCACGGAAACGATTGTACATATATTTTGATATTTTTAAGTTTAAGTCTTTTTCTTTCCAATATTTATTTGATCCTCCTCCTGGATCAAAACCACCATGTCCTGGATCGATAATAACAATCATTTTATCCCCCCTTACTCTTTAATTATATGTTTATTCAATTATAAATATTGCAATTTACGCATAAAAAATTGGGAATGTTTAACAATAATTAAGAGGTGATATGATGATATTAGATATTTTATATATCGGTCAAGGAAAACTAGAACTGAAAGATTTTGAATTGCTTGAACATGCAAATATAATCATAAAAAATGTAAATGATGCCATATCAGGATTAATTGAACTTAAATATAAACAACCTAAATTAGTTTTATTAAATATGGATCTAATTAAAATTACTGCTTTTGATTGTCTAAAAATTATTCGTCAAAATCCTCAATATTATCACATAAAAATAGGAATGATATCACATATTGAAAACTTTACTCAAATAGAAAATGCTTTTAATTATGGAGCGGATTATTTTTTAATAACACCAATAACAGCCCAAACATTATTAAAAATTTTAGATAATATTAACTATCAAGCATTTTTTAAAGATTTCGAGAATGTCTTAAATCGATACAATTTTTCATAAAATACCTTTACAAAAATATAATTATTTTGTATAATATATAAGCGTGATACGCTTATCCGTCCCGATAGCTCAGCAGGATAGAGCAACGGCCTTCTAAGCCGTCGGTCAGGGGTTCGAATCCCTTTCGGGACGCCATTTTTTTTATATCTTATTATTTAATTAATTGATGCTATCTATTTGATAGCTTTTTTTTATAATAAGTATATTTTTTAAATTAATTTCATATTGTATAAAATGTTATTAACACAAATCCATTATATTAATAGCAAAGAAGAAACTATATGTTTCATAATTATTCTATATAGAAAAAAGTAAATTTATATTCTTGATTTAAAAAGTGTATTAATATTAATATCATTCCGAAAATTAAGTAAGAAGGTCTAAAATTGTACTTTTTTCATAAGTTATATGAGAAGAGAATGAATCTATATTAGAGTGATTATACAGTTATTAATAACTTACACTGAAAATACTACAAACCATATCAAAAAGAATTTGTTTTTTACATAATTTAAAAAATTTCAACAAATTTTTTTACATTTTTAAATCAAACAAACTGTTCAAACGAATAAATAGTTTGAAAATAATTTTGTTATAAAATAAAATAAAACTGTAAAGTTTAAATTTATTAAAAACACAAAAAGAGGGGTATAAGTGAAAAAATTATTATCGTTTTTATTGCTGGTAGCAGCATTGTTGTTAACTGGATTAGTAAATGTCCAAACAGTTAATTCTATTGAAAATTGGGACTACAGAGAGACTATTATCGATGGTGAGGATGAATACGTATTAATTTATCGTCCTACTGGAAGAGTAGACTATAGTTTCGAGCCATATACTGGCATAATGGTAAAGCCAAAAACAGGTAAAACAACTGGTGAAGTTACAATATATAGCCATGTAACACATATTATTTCTGGAACCTTAGAAGTATCATCAGATGTAGGAGCATTATTTTCTAAGGTAGGCTTTAAAATTACAATCGGTGCTAGTTATGAAAAGAGTAGATCTTTAACGGTAAAATATTTTTGGGAATATGAAAGTACACATTATGGCGATTATGCAATTTTTGGAGAAAAACGTATTGCAACCGAGTATGAATATAAAATCTATAGAATAGTTAAAGAAACAAAACCGGGTTCAACAGGAAAAAATGAAAAAAATACTGATGTAACTACTACTGAAGTACTAGTTGGAAGCGGAACTTTCTGGCAACACAATAAAATCGGTGAAGTAGGCTTATATGCATTCCCTGCAAGTAAATATAATGATGTTTTAATTGACCTTAATAAAGGTAAATTTTCACAACATTTAAAACATGCGAATAGTTCATCTGGCGGCGGCTCCGGCGGTGGTTCTAGTGGCGGCGGAGGTGCTTTTCCACCATTCTATGACTTAATATATTGACAATATATGACATCTTATGTTATCATATATGTAACAAAATAGGAGGGAAGGGGGATAAAATACTAGGTTTTATAACCTAGTGTTTTACTATATTATGGGATTTAAAAATTTGAAATTTTTACTTCTAATTATTTTAGTTTTATTTGTTTTATGTGGATGTACTGAGGGAAACAATAATAATGGTAAAAACAAAAAAATTCAAACTGAATTGCGTTATCTAGTAAAGTATGGTGATTGGAATATAACAAATGGCCTGGGTGTAGGGACCACTATGCTTACTTTTTACACTAACAATCAACAATTGGAAATTGAAAAATTTATCTTTGTAATTAATAATAATTATGTTGAGATTAGAAAAATATCTGAAATCAAATTTGATAAAGGGAAATTTATTTATGTTGCTTTAGATCAAGATAAAGTATATTCAATTAGTAAAATTAGAGTTAATACAAACCAAGGTGAATTTGTTTTAGATACTGTTGATATTAATACTAAATATACTCCAAATTGTTCCCAAGAAAGTTGCGAAGCAGCATATATAAACCTAGATAATGCAAAGACATACCCTTTAGATATCTTTTTTGAAGATAATATATCATTGTCATTTAATTTACATATCAAACAAGAACAAGTAAAAATATTAAATATTGAATTGTATGAACAAAATAAATATCCAAGTGATTTAAATATCAAAAATATCTATATTAATGGTGCTTTATTTATACCAAACGAAAGAGATTATTATTATAAAGCTGAGTCTATTAAAATAGATGTCTTTTTATCCAAATATTTGTTAGGAAATTATACTTTTAAAATTACCTATCAAGTAAATAACAATACATATATATTATACACATCACCAATTACAATTGATACGTTAGGGGATTTAGAACTTACAAAAAATTCAGAGCAATATTTATCATTAATAACTAAATATATAGGGGATGAATTATCATATGCATTTACGAAGAAAGATTAACATTTGGTTAATAACATATTCAGTACTATTAATTGCAGTTACAATTTTTACATTGCTTTTAGCAAGATTTGTAGATAAAAAGATACATGATAATAACTTATTACCTGTTTCTGAAATCCCTAAATTTAATAAATATGATAATACGTTAGCTCTTGAATCACACAAAATTAAAGTGACTGACTACGATTTAAGATTTTATTTAGAGGGGTATATTATAGATACAAGTAATTTAGAAAAATCTATTATATATTTTAGAATGCCATATCAATATTATAAAGTTATTCAATATCCTTTAACTATCACTGCAACTACAATCTTTGGAAATTTTGAGGCCACAATTATTTCTATAGAAAATGAAGTGCTAAATGGATATTTGTATTTATATGCAGAGTTTGATAATACTGATTTGAATTTATTAAAAGGAATTAGCGTGACATCACAAGTCATATATGATACAAAATATAATGCCATTGCTATTCCTAAGCGTTTTGTTTACAAAATAAATGAACTAAATTATGTGTATAAAGCTAATGCTAATATGACTGATTTTGTATTAGTTCCTATTGAAATTGTTTATGAAATAAATCCAGAAGGGTTTTATATAATTTCCGGAGATATTTTCGAAGGTGACACCATTATTAAAATGGGGTAACATTAATGTATGAATTAATTAATGTTAGTAAAAGTTATGGCAAAAATCAAATTTTTACTAACTTAAATTTCACTATCGAGTCAAAAAAGTTTACTGGAATATTTGGTGAAAGTGGCTCCGGAAAAACAACATTAGTCAGTATTTTAGGAATGTTAGATCAAAAGTATACAGGAAATTACATTTTTAATGGTATTAATATAACTCAATTAGGGGATCGAGAATTATCAACTTTACGCAAAGAAAAAATAGGCTTTCTTTTTCAAGAAAGCTATTTAATAAATGAGATTACTGTTTTTGATAATTTGCTTTTGAATGTGCTGGATAAAGAAAATAAACAATTAATAAAACGTATTCGAGAATTAATGGATAAATTTGCAATTAGCGACTTTTTATATCGTCGGGTTTCAACTTTAAGTGGTGGAGAAAAGCAACGCGTTGCATTAGTTAGAGCCTTATTAATGAATCCAGAGTTGATAATTGCTGATGAGCCGACCGGAAATTTAGATAAAACTAACTCAGAGATAATTTTAAGTTATTTAAAATCATTATGTTTAGAGAACAAAACTGTAATCGTTGTGTCACATGATGAAAAAGTACTTAAATATTGTGATATACAATATAACTTAATTAAGAATGGGAAGTTGGAAAGATGTTTGTGAGGGGATTAAAAAGTAGTATTATTGCACTAGAAAGTAATTTAAAGAATCGAACTCTATTCTTTCTATTAAACTTTGTATTATTGGTTACGGTTTTTATAGAAATATTAACTTATAAACATAGTATAGCATTAGAACTACATAGATATCAAAATTTTACTGATGATATTCTAATCGTACAAATGCATTATGATTCAGAGACCCCTTATACATTTTCAAGTATATTTGATAGAAAACTAGCAAGTATTGAAAATGTTTTATACACACAATATGCAATAAACCAATATATATATAATAAAGAAACTTATCAATTATCAGTTAAAATTAAAGGTACATCAGGGAATTTTATTGAAAATTATGATATTGTTGATTTTTATTACAAAACAAATGGTTTGCCAAATGTGAAAAAAAATGAGCTTATATATGGTCGTGTTTGGACAAATGAAGAATATCAAAAAGGAGAATCAGTTGGTTTAATATATGAAGCGACTGCTAAAACCATATTCGGTAAATCTGATGCTACTGGTGAACGATTAAATTTTGGATCACATTCAATAAAAATAATTGGTATACTAAAAAACACTGACGATATTAAAAATTATTATCGGACTTTTAATAATTATAATTTAGAATTTGTTGTTTATACACCAATTACATATCTTAAAAGCGATTCGCTAATCGACTATAGTATAATGCGCAGTTATAATAATGACATTTTAAAGGAAATTATAACTAATAATATAAGCGAAAAAATGTATTTTTATGAAAGAGAAGATGTTATTTCTAAAACGCTTGATATTAAAAAAGAACAACTTAGTAATTTTTACTATGTAATTGTAGTTACATTAATTATTTGTGTAGTTGGATTATTCCAATTAATTAAAAATTTTATTAATCAAATGACATTTGAATGTTCCATTCGCCGTACATTTGGCGCAACAAAATTCGAAATATTCTCAATGCTTGTTTTTCAAAATTCATTTGTGTTTTTATTAGCATTAATGCTAGCAATTGTTGTATCAATAATGATAATTTATGCATATTTTTATTTTAGTTATCGATATGTATATCCATATTTATCATATATCGATATAAATATTATCTTGATTATTGGAATAGCTCAGTTAATTTTAACAATTGCCTTTACAACATTATTATCACAAAAAATTATAAATACAAATATTATTGATGGGGTAAAAGGGAATAGCTAATGATCTACGTAATATGTGCAATTATTGCTTCAGTTATTTTGTGTTTTGTTGCAGGGAAGTTTAAGAAAAGTGAAAAAGTTATTTATATAACATTAGTTACAATGTCGATTTTGATTGAAGTATTCTACTTTGTGTATAAAGTTTTATATACAAATAAGAATATTCTTATGAGCTTGCCAATTTATTGGTGTGCTATAACCAATATAATGCAAATTATTGGCTGGATTACCAAAAATCAAAAGGTATTAAGGTTTACTGTTTTTATGGTAATTGGCCCGATGTTTTCGTTGGTGTTTGCGCCAAAGATGAATGGATTCCAAGAGATTTTATATTATTTTTCACATTCACATATAATAATGTCATTATTTACAAGTTTTGGTTTAAATTATAACAAGTATGATTTTGAACATTCCATATCGGTGGTTAATTCATTATCTATATATTTTATCGTTTTTGAGTTAATCTATCCGAATTTATTAAATGCATTATATGGTTATACCACCGTTTTACTTGAAATTTTACAAGTATTTAATGAACCTATTTATAATATCTATTTTATATTTATCGTAGGGTATATTTTCTTATTTAGTGTTAATTTATTAATAATTGACCCAATTTTAATTCTTTACATAAACAAAATTAAGAAAAAGGGCAAAAGCCCTTTTTGTTTTTTAAATAAATTTATAAGAATACCTTTTCTTAAAAAAATAAAAGTTGTATAATAAAATAAATAAAACATTACAGGAGAGGAAATAATGATTGTTAATATAGTTACATTAATCGTTTTACTATTAGAAATATTTTTTATTACAATCATCATTATTAAAAGTTGTCGAAATAAAGTCATAATTTCTAAGCAAAATGCGATTTGGTTTTTGCCGATATTTGTATTTTTATATGTTTTATATTTATTATGTTATTTAGAAAGTACAAATGAATATTCGGTAGTCATAATTATCAATCATATTGTTTATACTTTAAAAACATTTGCTTTTGAAATTAATACAAATTTTTTAAATGCATTATTTAACAAAAACATATTATTTACAGTTACCTTTTCTATAGCATATTTAATGGCCATCTTTACTACAATTTCTACTGCTTTTGGATTTGTTAAAAATTATATTAGAAATAAATATCGTATCAATCGATTAAGAACGAAAGGGTGCGATATTGTAATCGGATATAATGAAGCAGCACATATTTATTTAAATAAACATAAAGATAAAACTATTGTGTGGTTAAATAACGATGTTAATCCAAATTTAATTAAAGATTTAAATAATAGTAAAATAGCTTATATCATAAGTGAGATTAATGAATCTAACTTAATCGGGTTTTTAAAGAAAAAAGTTCGCTATAACTTTATTGCTTTCAATTATGAACAAGAGCAATATCAAAATTTAATTAATACATTTATTAATATCCAAAGTAAAGACTACTATATTTTCTTATATTTAGAAGTAAAGTTTAATGAAGCCGAAGTAGTAAGAAATGAATATTTAAAAAGAAAAGATAGTGATGAATCAAATTTATTTATTAGAACATTTTCACGATATGAATTAATTTCCCGTAAATTTGTTTCGGAAGTTACTATTCCATATTATTTACCGCAGGATTTTTATAATGAAAATCGAACTATAAAAGAATACTATAAAATAAACGTATTTTTTTTAGGATTTGGAAAAGTAAACAATTCATTATTTACAATGTTTTGTCAAAACAATCAGCTTGTCGGAATGGATGAGGGAACCCTTGTTAATCATTTAGTTAATTACTATGTAATTGACAGGGATCCGAATGCAGTTAATGCCAAACGAATTAAATATATAATTGACAATGTTAATAAAATGGAAAGTGATTTTATTCGCCCTGAACCGCTTTGTAATTTTGAAATCATCAATTGGGACGTAAATAGTAGTGAGGGAATAAACAAAGTCAAACGAATTGTAAATCAAAAAAATAGTTTTAACTTCATAATTGTTAGTTATGGAAATGATTTTGAGAATGCGGAGACGGCGATATGGTTACAAAATGAGTTAAATAGTAACAATTGTGTGATTGCATGTCGTTTGCGTAATATTGAGATTAATAATGATAAAATACTATGTTTTGGAAACGAAGAAGAAATAATTAACCATGAATATATCGTTGATGATGAGTTGTTAAGTTTTGCTAAGGAAATTGATGCTATTTATAGTAAATTAAACATCAATGACTACCTAGAATATGAAAGACATTGGGACACCTTAAATCAAATAGAATTATATTCCAATCTCTACTCTGCAATCTCCCTTAAATTTAAATTAAACTTAATGGGATTAGGAGTAAGTAAAGATCCAAATCAAAAATCACTATCTTTCGAAGAAGTTATGGCAATATATTCGAAAGATTCTAATCCAAATCCAACTTATGAAGATTATTTTAAAACAACCATTCGTAATGTGATTGCTTATAGTGAAAAACTTCGTTGGAATGATTTTTATATATTTAACGGATACAAACCAATGTTAAAAAAAGACGTTGAAGAAAAAATTAAAGAAAATAAAGGTACGGTTATTCGTAAAGATCATCAAGCCAAAAAACATATTTGTTTAACAAGTATGAGAGGATTAGAACAAGTACATCAATATTTATATCAAACGTTTGGGAAACAACTTAATGTTACAATTGAAGATATTGAAACATATAAATATGATTATATGGCTTTTGATAAAAATGATATTAATCTTATTAAAACATTATTAGATAGAGGTTATAAAATATATTACTTATAGGGTAATTTTGGCTAAAGAAATTAACTCACTTCTTTAGCCTTATTTTTTATAATATATTAATTTGTCTTATTGGAATAAATTATAATGAAAAGTGATACTAAAGATAATCGAATTATTTAACTAATAATAATTATTTTTTTATATAAAATACCTATTTTAAAATGATTGAATATTTAATATTTTATAGTATAATTAGATTATGCGTGCTAGGAGTATTTCTAGGAAGGATAATAAAAAAAAGGGCTGGTACAATGGAAATTATCCAATTGCAAAACTTAACTAAAGTATATAAGAATAGAGTAGCAGTAGACCATTTAAGCTTTTCTATTAATGAAGGAGAAGTATTAGGGCTTTTAGGATTTAATGGTGCTGGTAAAACCACCACAATTAAAATGCTTACCGGCCTAGCAAAACCGACAAGCGGAGATGCTTTAATATTTGGTAAAAGTATAACCAAACATACTAATGAAATAAAACAATATTTAAATGTCGCTCCTCAAGAAACAGCGATGCAGGGAATTTAACTGTTTATGAAAATTTAGTGTTTATTGCTAATATATATGGTTTTACCAAGGAAGAAGCTCATAACAAGGCTGTGGAAATGTTAGAAAAATTTCGCTTAATTGAACGAAAAGATGATAAAGCCAAAAAACTATCTGGTGGTCTAAAAAGAAGATTAAGCATTGCAATGGCGTTAATTTCAAATCCTAAAATTGTTTTTTTAGACGAACCAACTTTAGGATTGGATATTAAAGCTCGGCGGGAGTTATGGTCTACTTTGAATGAATTAAAAGGGAAAGTAACAATTATTTTAACAACCCATTATTTAGATGAAGTTGAAAAACAAGCTGACCGGATTGCCATTATCGATAAAGGTAAATTAAAAATAATAGGCACTTTGGAAGAACTAAAACAACACACAAATTTAAATAGTCTAGAAGATATATTCTTGCGTTATACAGAGGGGGATATTTAATGAAGACAATTATTTTCGCTCGAAGAAATTTAAAAGAAATGTTAAATGATATATTAAGTTTATTTTTTATGATTGTGTTACCAGCATTTTTATTAGTCCTGATGGTAACATTAAATATCGGGTTAAATGAGACGTTTGCGGTGGAAAACTTTGTTCCATCAATAATAATCTTTAGTTTCCCCTTCTCCGCTATGTTCTTTGGTGTTTTAGTTTCTAGAGATCGTTCTAATTCATTCCTAGCTAGATTATTCGTTTCACCTTTAAAAGCCCATCATTATATTGTAGGTTATATGTTGCCACTGTTAATTATTTCCTTTATTCAAATTATCTTTTTATATATCGTAGGAATAATTTTAGGGCTAAAAATTTCAATCTATATAATCGTTAGTCTTCCTTTCTTAGTATTAATTTCTTTTTTATTCGTCAATGTAGGATTACTTTTTGGTAGTACGTTAAAAGAACAACAAGTTGGGGGCGTTGGCTCAATTTTTATACAATTTGTAGCTTTTTTAGGCGGAGTTTGGTTCCCACTTGAAATTATTGTTGGAGCATTTGAAATTGCCGGTAAAATTTTACCGTTTTATCATTGTATTCAATTAGCTCAAAAGACTTTAGCAGGTAATTTTCAGAATGTCTTACTCCATACTGCAATCATTATAGGTTATACTATTTTAGTAGCTCTTCTAGCTATATTTTCTTTTAAGAAAAAAATGATAGAATGACAAAGCACAATTTAGTTGTGCTTTTTTTGTTTATAAGTGTTTTAATAATAATTTAGGAAAATTAAAAAACTAGTTAATTTGATTTTTAAATTGTGATATAATTATAAAAAACAAGAAATTGAGGTTTAAAACAATGAGAAAAGTATTTATGCTTTTTTTAGTAATGACTGTTTGCATGGTGTCAGGATGCGAGAAAAAACCCAATAATTCTACAATTGATGATGGAAATGAGAAAGAAGAAATACAAATTATTGGGGAAAATGAAGTCTTTATCGATGAAGAAATTGTTTTAACTATTAATCAAGAAGCTGAAGGGTTTATTTGGAAGTCCGAAAATGAAGAGATTGCAACTGTGCATGAAGGGGTTGTCAAAGGAATAAATAAAGGTGAAGTGGTCATTTATCTTGAGAAAGACGGAGATAGAGTCTCAGAACACAAAATTTTAGTTAAAAGTTATATTCCTGAAAGATTTGAAATTATTAACATTTTAGAAGTATATGAGGTTGGAGAAACTGTCTATCAATTGCAAGCTCGGGCATATCCTGAATATAGTTTACAAGAGTTTGTTTGGGAAGGCACCCTGTCTAAAATGAACTTAAATTCAGAAACTGGAGAAGTACAGTTTCTAGATGATGGTGATATATATATATTGTTTGTAGAAGTAAGTTGGATAAAAGTGTTTTTAAAACGGTAAAGTTAAATGTTAAATATCCTGATAATGTTAAAGTTACAAATATTTTGTTTATTGGCAATAGTTTAACTTATCGTAACGATGTTCCTGGAATGGTAAGTAAACTTGCAAAAGTAGATGGTAAAGTTGTAAAATGCGATAGTTATACAGTAGGTGGCAATACTCTTGGACAAATTTTATCAACTCGATCATTTTATATTAAGCAAATGCTAAACAGTAAAAAATATGACTATATTATTATTCAAGAAGCGAGTTCAAGTAACTATTTAGAATTTGAAAATTTTCTATCAGCTGCTAAGGAATTTAAAAGACTCGTAGATGAAAATGGGGCGGAGCTGATTTTATATCAAACATGGGCTTATAATTATGAAACTTATCATACCCGCTACTAACAACAACAACGTATAATCGAAGCTTATGATCGTGTTGCTCAAGAATTAGGAGTACGCGTAAATATTGTTGGCGAAGTGTTTTTTGATTTTACAATGGATTATCCCGATATTAATTTTTATGATGATTTAAATCACGCTTCTTTGGCTGGGTCATATCTAGCTAGTTGTGTTCATTATATTAGTTTATTTGACAGTAATTTAATTGATAATACTTTTACAGATAATTTAGATCCTGAAATTGCTAGAATTATCAGGGAATATGTGCAAAATTATTTTTTAAGAATAATAAATTAAAAAGGAACGTTAGATAATTAACGTCCTTTTTAAATTATAAAAAAAGAAGTGTTTTAAACACTTCTTTTTGGAAATTAAATTTGTCTTGTCTATTCAAGATAAACTGGGATGACAGTTAACTGGAACTTTTTTGATATCTTTTCCATTAGATAAGAAAATATGTATACAAGTAATATCATTCCAATTGAAATGACAAAGAAGTTTAGGAATTTAACATCTTCAATTGGCGGGCGAAGTAAAAACATAGCGTTTGGATAACCTGTAGCAGGGTCATATAGTCCCGCTAGTTTAAATGTTAAATTAACTAAGATTCCGATGAAACCGAATCCTAAAAGTCCAATTGTGTATATAATGGTATTTTTACGCTCGATTTTAAAATATTTTCCAATCATTAAATAAGCGCAGCCAAGTAACATTGTACTATGGCTTAACATACTTTTCATTATTCCCCAAGTCATTCTTGAGCCTTCAAGATAGTATTGAGGATAAAAAAGAGAAATTAGGGCACCAAATGAACCAGCATAAGCAGTCACAGTAGCAAAATATCGAAATCCAATTGTTTTTTTATTGCTGATAAATGAAGTAATCATAAGTAAAAACATTGATAAATTACAAAAGAAAATTGGAAATAACATATTATCAGCTACTGATGCTTGTCCATTTCTTAAAAAGTCAAGCCACAATGGACTTATATGTAATAAAAAAGTTATTAATCCCCAAAATTTTAAAAAAGCCTCTTTGTGTGATTCTTTTTTTAAATATTTAGAAGCTAAATATAAAATCCCTCCCGTTAGCAGTAAAGAAATAACGATATACATAATATGAAAACCGTCAAATAATTGGTATCTAAATAAACTAGACACAGCAAATCGCTCCTCTCTTTCTACTGCTATTATATCATTTTGTTAGATAATAGACTATATATATTTGCAAAAAAAATGATATTATGTCGAAAGAAGGTAATAAAGGGCATTTATTATTGTAATATTAAAAAGAATGTGTTATGATAAAATAAATCCTAGATTTTGACAAACTCTTTTATTGAGCTTTATTATTAAGAAAAAAGAATTACGATTATTGTTTGAACTTGTAGATTATTTCCAAAAAATGAAAATTTTATTTGAATGGATTATAGAATAAATAATATTTTATTATATTAATGGAAAATTATCATACAATATATGTGAATTAAAAGAAAAAGTAAAGGAAATAAATTATGGGTGAAATTTTAAAATTTCCAAAAGATAAGGTTCAATATATCAATTTAATTACCGAATTATACCGAAGCAAAGAATATTTTGAAATTGTCAAATATTATGATAAATTAGTACAAAATTTCAGTTTGCTTTATGAGTCATTTGTTTTTGATTATCTAGCAACAGCATTATTTGAATTAGGATTTTATCAAAAATTGAATGATTTATATTTTGAATTACAAAAATTTGAGTATGAAACATTTCGGATTTTATACTTAACTTTAGCAAGTATGATCGCTAGTAGTGATCTTTATCAAGCGAATTATTTAGTTAAAAAAAGTAAATTATTAAAGGATCAAAACTTTATAAACTTTCTATCACCTGATGAAGCTACTTTTGTTAATTTAAAAAGTCTTGATCAAGAAGCATTTAGTGATGTAATATTAACAATTATTTTAGTAAATTATGTTCAGGCGATTGCTAAGGAAAGTTTGCATCAAGAGATTAGTACGGAATATTTGTTATATCGATTTTATGATTTAATAAATATTGTTTTAGAAGTTGGTTTTAGTAATTCTATTATTAGTTATTTAACTGAATTAGGACAAAAAATTTTTGTTGAGAAATGATGATTTTTGGGGTGTGAAAGGTAAGTACATTTACTTGCTTTTTTTTGATATAATTGATATAATATAATGTAATTATAATAGGTAAGGAGTAGTAGTATGAATTACAAACTAGAAAGATTGTCTGATTCTAAAGTAAAACTAGATTTCGTATTAACAAAAGATGAATTTCAAGAAGCTTTAGATTTTGCATTTCAAAAAGTAGTTAAAAATATTGAAGTAAAGGGATTTAGAAAAGGAAAAGTTCCTAAAGAAGTTTTTTTAAAAAAATTTGGGGAAGCAAGCCTTTATGAAGAGGCCATTAATTATGCTGTCAATAAGTCTTATCCGGAAGCTGTTTTTAATGAGAAATTAGAAGTTGTTAATCAACCTGAATTTGATATTGATTTTTCAAGTGTTGGTTCAGGTAAAGAATTTAAATATTCAGTAACTGTAGAAGTTTGGCCTGAAGTAACTTTAGGTCAATATAAAGGTCTTGAGGTTGAAAAAGAAAGCGAAGAAGTAAAACCTGAAGAAGTAGATAAATATATTAAAGAAGTTTTAAAATCAAAATCTGAGTTAGAAGTGCTTGAAGAGGGCACATTAGAAAATGGTCATATTGCTGTTATTGACTTTGAAGGATTTTTAAATGGCGAAGCTTTTGAAGGTGGGAAAGCTGAGAACTATAGTTTAGAAATTGGTTCTCAAACTTTTATTCCTGGTTTTGAAGACCAATTAATAGGAATGAAAACTGGTGAAGAACGTACAATTCAAGTTACTTTTCCAGAAGATTATCAAGCTGAACACTTAAAAGGCAAAGAGGTTGAATTTAAAGTTAAATTACATGAAATTAAACGTCGCGTTATTCCAGACTTAAGTGATGAGATTGTTGCGGATTTAAATATTGAAGGTGTTTCAACCGCTGAAGAATATCGAAACTATGTTTTAGAAAAATTACAAAGAGAAAAACGTCAAATGGTTGAAAATACATTTATTGAAAATTTAATTACTAAAGTTTGTGAAAATGCTAAAACAGAAGTTCCGGAAGGACTAATCAAAGATGAATTAAACGTGGCAGTGAACCAATTAGAAAATCAAGCCCGTCAGTATAATTTAACTGCGGAACAGCTATTATCCTTTAATGGAATGACTGTTGAGGAATACAAAGAACAATTAAAAGAGCCAGCCAAAAAACGTGTTTTAGAACGTATTGTCTTACGTAAAATTTCCGAAGTAGAAAACTTTGAAATTATTTCTGAAGAAATTAATAAACAATATGAAGAATTAGCTGAAATGTATCGTATGGACGTAAATAAAGTTAAACAACGCATTCCTGAATTTCAAATTAAAACTCACTTAGGAATTTTAAAAGCAATTGATTTAATTAAAGATACAGCGATTGTCAAAGAACAAAATGACTAACAATTAAAAAATACATAAAAAAGAGGTGATATCATGGGTAAAGACTATCATGAAGGAGTATGTTCTTTCTGTGGTTTACCCGGAGGTCCAGAACGTCGTTTAATCGAAGGTGATGATGCTTACATTTGTGAAATGTGTATATCTGTATGTCACCAAATGATTAATATGGGATACTTAGATAGTGAAGAAGAAGTTGACGAACCTGATTTTCAAGTAGACTTAACACCCCGAGAAATTTATCAAAAATTAAGTGAATATATTATCGGCCAAGAACAAACTAAAAAGATTTTATCAGTTGCGGTGTATAATCATTATCAACGAGTAAAAAATAATTTGTATGAAAATAGTGAAATTGATATTGAAAAAAGTAATATATTATTATTAGGTGCTACTGGTAGTGGTAAGACATTATTTGCTAAAACATTAGCTAAAATTATTGATGTTCCATTTGCGATTGCTGATGCGACAACTTTAACGCAAGCCGGATATGTCGGTGAAGATGTAGAAAACGTCTTACTGCGCTTATTACAAGCAGCTGATTATGATCTAGATCGTGCTCAAAAAGGAATAGTATATATCGATGAAATTGATAAACTTGCTCGTAAGGGTGATAATCCATCGATAACTCGTGACGTTTCTGGTGAAGGCGTACAACAAGCATTACTAAAAATTCTTGAAGGAACAATCGCTAATGTTCCTCCTGGTGGTGGCCGTAAACATCCACATCAAGAATTCATTCCATTTGATACAACCAATGTATTGTTTATTTGTGGTGGATCATTTGAAGGCATTGAAGAGGTTGTTAAAACTCGTATTGGTAAAAAAACAATTGGTTTTAACAGCGCTTCTACGGCTCGTCCATCTATGAAAGAAATATATGAAAAAGTAACGCATCAAGATTTACAAAAATATGGATTAATTCCAGAATTAGTTGGACGCTTACCAATTATTGCGTCATTGCATCCATTAGAAGTTGATGACTTAGTACGTATTCTTAAGGAACCACGAAACGCTATCATTAAACAATATCAAAAAATGTTTAAAATGAATGGCGTTAGTTTAGAGTTTGAAGAAGCCGCGATAAGAGCGATTGCGGAAGAGGCAATTCGTAAAAATACGGGTGCCCGCGGTCTTCGCGCTATTATCGAAAATATTATGCTAGATATAATGTTTGATATTCCTGATAATAAAACAGTTTCAAAATGCATTATTACTGAAGATGTAGTATTGAAAAAAGCGGCACCAAAATTTACAAAGAAAAGAGTTAGAACAGCATGAGCCTTATTGTAAGGCTCTTGTTTTAAAAGGGATAGGATTATGATTTTAGAAATAACCCAAGTTAACGAACAATATATTTATGCCTATGTTGGCGTTAGTGATGAAGAAATTAATGAGTATTTTGCTAATTCAATATATAAAATCACTAGTATTGAAGAATACGAACAATTAAGTGATTCTGAAAGAATTGCATGTAGTGAATATATTAAAACCATTATCCAAGAAGATGTCCAAAATGCTGTAATGGATAGAGGGTATTTGGTTATTTCTGATCCTCTTGTAACTTACCGTGGTAGTATTACATATGATAATCCACTATTTGTAATCTTAAAATATTGTATAGTTCCGGAACATATGGAGTTAGTTTTTCCTAAAACAAAAATGATGTTTAATAGAGGGGAATTACCACGGGAAGTATTAGATGAGGTAATTCGTACCTTATTGCTTAAGAGCGGATATTTTACGGTTGAAGAAGTTGAAAAATATACTTCAACCGAGCAAATTGCAAGCGTTGACTTTATTATCAATGGCCGTCCAATAAGACTAACTTTTAATCCAGAGGATGGTAACACATTAGTTGATTTTCGGGGACTTTTGGGTTATAATAAAGGTGATGAGTTACCACTAGATATCTTTGATTTACCTGGAGCTAGCGAAGCAAAGTTAGTCACAATATATCAAAAAGTACCAATGCAGTTAACTAATGATTTAGTCAAACAAATGCATATTCCTGATGTTAATACCATTGAGGAATTCGAAAAAGAAATTAATGATACTATTCATCCAAATCGTCAACGGATGGTGTTAGTTGATAAAATTATAGATTATATTGTTAGACACTCTGATATTGAAATTAGCGAAATGATAATTAGTCATTTTATTTCTTTGATGGCTAAAGAAACAGCCACTACTTTCGAAGAAGTCAAAGCCGATTGGGATTTTTATAGCAAAGATATTAAAGACAAATTAATCTATACCTTAAAAACACAAATGGTTCGTTTGTATTTAATTCGATTTATTCAACGTGGTAATTTATCATATATTGATGATTATTTAATTAATGTTCAAGAACAATATGATAATCATTTGCTAAATCTTGCTCGCCTTGGAAAAAAAGTGGATGAACAAGGACTGTTTTTACGAGAACAATTAGATTATGCTTTATTGTTTAATTATTTTGTAGAACAGGAGATTATAATACTATAAAAGGAGGTGAACGTATGTTTACAAATCAACTTAAAACGCAGGCTTTACTCCCAGCAATGGCTGTTCGAGGAGTTGTTCCGCTTCCAAACAATGAAATTAAGTTGGAGGTAGGGCGTCCGGAAAGTTTACTTGCTTTACAAGAAGCCAGCAAATTCAATAACTATATTGTGTTGTTGTTCTTTACTGGCGAAGCTGAAGAACCAGCTAATGAAGAAAATGTCCACAAACGCGGAGTTATTGCTCAAATCGTATATGATATGCCAGTAATTAACAACATTCATAAAGTTAAATTAAATGGAATAGTTCGTTGTGAAGTGCGTAATTTTGTCCAAATTAGTCCATACATGCATGTTGATGTCGTAACACTTCCTGCTGAGACAGAAAACATAGATGAAGAATTAGCCGCGGTTCGTTTACTAATTGAGGAATTAAAAAGCAACAGTCGTAATTTACTTAAAAACAATCCTGAATTAGTTAATACAATCTCTAAGGGGGTTACTGCGGACCGGTTAAGTGATTTGTTAGCATATAATTTGCCTTTTGATTTAAACAGCAAACTAAAATACTTAGATACTAGTTCGGTCAATCAACGTTTAAAATATATGCTTGAAGATATTAAGAAAGAAAAATATATTCAAGATATAGAACAACAAATAGAAAATGAAGTCCGACGTGTTATTAGCGAAAATCAAAAGGAATATTATTTGCGTGAAAAAATGCGAGTTATTCAAGATGAATTAGGAGATAAAGCTCGCAAGGAAACTGAAATTGAACAATTACGAGAAAAAATTCTTGAAGCTAAAATGCCAAAAAGCATGGAAGAGAAAGCTTTAACCGAATTAGATCGTTACAGTTCATTAAGTATTGCTTCAGGTGAAGCAGGCATTATTCGTACATATTTAGATTTTATTATTAGTCTTCCATGGTCTAAGGCTTCAAAAGACAATATGGATATCAAGAAAGCTAAAGAGCAACTTGATGCCGATCATTACGGATTAGATATAGTTAAAGATCGAATTTTAGAATATCTAGCCGTTCGCATAATGACTAAGAAAAATCCACAAGCTATTTTATGTTTAGTAGGACCACCAGGTGTTGGAAAAACCTCATTGGCTAAGTCGATTGCGAAGGCTTTAAATAAAAAATTTGTTAAAGTCTCATTAGGTGGAGTAAAAGACGAAAGCGAAATTCGTGGGCACCGTCGTACATACCTAGGAGCACTTCCTGGACGAATCTTACAAGGAATGAAACGTGCCGGAGTTATCAACCCAGTCTTTTTACTTGATGAGATTGATAAATTATCAAGTGACTTCCGTGGTGATCCAGCTAGTGCTTTGCTTGAAGTGTTAGATGCAGAACAAAATAAATTCTTTAGTGATCATTACTTAGAAGAACCATATGATTTATCTAATGTTTTCTTCATTTGTACTGCAAACTACTTGGAAAATATTCCAGCTCCACTTCGTGACCGTTTAGAAATTGTTCAATTAAGTTCATATACTGAGTTTGAAAAATTTGAAATTGCTAAACGCCATTTAGTTGATAAACAACTAAATTTACATGGTCTAGATAAAGAGCGTTTTAGTATTAGTGATGAAGCAATTTGGATTATTATTCGTGACTATACTAAAGAAGCTGGAGTTCGTGAATTAGAACGATTAATCGGGGCTTTAATTCGTAAAGCAATTAAATCTATTTTGATGGATAATTTAGAAAGAGTCGATATTACTGCAGATAATTTAGCCCACTGGTTAGGTAATGCTAAATATTCATATAATAAGACTGAGCCTGTTCAACAAATCGGTGTTGTTACAGGACTAGCATATACTCAATATGGCGGTGATACCTTACCAGTAGAGGTAACATATTATCGTGGTGATGGTAAACTTGTCTTAACTGGTAAATTAGGCGATGTTATGAAAGAGTCTGCACAAGCCGCCTTATCATATGTAAAAACTAATTGTGACAAGTTTAACATTGATCCAGAAATATTTAAGAAAAATGACATTCACATCCATGTTCCAGAAGGGGCTGTACCAAAAGATGGACCATCTGCTGGAGTAACGATTGCTACAGCGTTAATTTCCGCACTAACCAAACGCTTTGTTAATCCTAAAGTCGGTATGACTGGCGAAATTACTTTACGCGGTCGTGTTTTAAAAATTGGTGGCATTCGTGAAAAAGCAATTGCGGCACACCGTAGTGGACTTGAAACTATAATTATTCCAAAAGAAAATTTAACTGATTTAGAAGAAATTCCAGAACAAGTTCGCGAATCATTAGAAATTATTTCTGCAGAAACTGTTGATGATGTGATTAAAAGAGCTTTATTATAAACAGTCGAGAAATCGACTGTTTTTTTATAATAGAAAATACTTTTTTGGAGAAAAATAATAGTGATAAATTAACATTACTATTGATTTTAATATGCAAAAATGATATAATAAGTAGGAATCATAAAGTATAAAATGAATAAGTTAAAAATATACCTAACTACAAGTGAATAGTGCTTGGGGTTTAATAGGAGGATTTTATGCATTTTACTGATGTTTTATTAATCATTGTATCATGCTTGTTAATTACAATTATCGTCTTACAACAATCAAAAGAAGACGCAACACAAGCATTTACGGGTGAAAAATCAGAATTATTTGCTAATAAAAAAGAACGCGGTGCTGAACTTTGGATTAATAGAATTACCGCTGTATTATCAATAATCTTCTTTGTATTAGCATTAATAATTGCGTTTTTCATCCACGCTTAAAGATTATCTAAACATTGCATAATAGGCCTTCTGGCCTATTTTTTAATAACGGAGGAAAGCAATGAGAGAGAAAATATTAGAGATAATTTATCAAGATAATTATCAACCATTAACATTTGAAGGTTTTTGTGAAGTTTTACAAGTTACTTCGGAAAGTGAAAAAGAAGAGGTTCATAATATTTTACAAGAACTAGAAAATGAATATGTGTTAGTTAAAAATAAAAAAAGAAAATATATGCATCTTCGTGATGCAAATATGTATATTGGAAAAATTAACATTAAAGCCAAAGGATTTGGTTTTATTAGTTGTAATGATTTAAGTAGTGATGTTTATGTATCAAAAGATGATATTAATGGGTCTTTAAACAACGATGAGGTATTATTTAAATTAGTTCCATCCCGAAAAAAAGGACCTAGTATTAGTGCTAAAGTTCTTAAGGTACTTTCACGGGGGATTAAATATATTGTCGGAGAAGTTGTAAAAGAAAATAATAAATATTATTTAAAAAGTGATGATGTTTTATTTAAAACAGTCTTAGAAATAAGAAATCTAAATGGTGCAGTACCTGAACATAAAGTAAAAGTAGAAATATTTGAATACATTTCTGATAAAAAAGCTTTATGTGATGTAATTGAAATCATTGGTCATAAAAATGATGTTGGTGTAGATGTAGCTAGTGTAGCAAGTAAGTATGGATTTGTTCAAGATTTCTCTAAAGAAGTTTATGAAGAGATTAACAATCTTAATGTCGATTATGATTATGAATATAAAAGGCGTCGTGATTTAACGTCAAAATTAATAGTTACAATAGATGGCGCTGATGCTAAAGATTTGGATGATGCAGTAACTGTTGAAAAACTTCCCAATGGTAATTATTTGTTAGGAGTGTATATTGCGGATGTTAGTTTTTATGTTCGCGAAAACACTCATTTGGATCAAGCAGCTTTTGAACGCTCTACTAGTGTTTATTTAGTTGACCGTGTTATTCCAATGTTACCTCATAAACTAAGTAATGATTTGTGTTCACTAAATCCTTATACTGAAAAGTTAATTATCGGTTGTGAGATGGAAATTAGTAAAGATGGGGAAGTATTGAATAGTGAAATATTTGAAGGATATATAAAAACATACGCACGTTTAACTTATGAAGAAGTAAATAAAGTTTTAAAAAATAATCCGAACACAGCAATTACTGACCCTAAAATTATTAAGTTGATTTATGATATGCATGAATTATCACAAATTTTAACAAAACAACGTTTATTACGAGGTTCTTTGGAATTTAATATTCCTGAAGGTAAAATTATTGTTAATGACCAAGGAGAAGTAATCGATATTCAATTAAGAGTTCATGAACAAGCTGAGCGAATCATTGAAGAATTCATGATTATTACCAATGAAACAGTGGCACAGCGAATATACTGGTTAGAACTACCTTTCTTATATCGTGTTCACGATGAACCGAACGAACAAAAACTTAAAAAATTCTTTTTAATTGCCAAAAATTTAGGTTATAAAGTTAAGAATAAAGGTAAGAAAATAACTCCATTAGAGATTCAAAATATTTTAGAAGATATTTCTGAAGAAGATCAAGGACTTCATACTGTCTTACTTAGAATGATGGCAAAAGCAGTTTACAGCGAAAAGAATATTGGACACTTTGGTTTGGCAAGTAAATATTATACTCACTTTACTTCACCAATTAGAAGATATTCTGACTTAGTGGTTCATCGTTTAATTCGCAAATATCTATTTGAACATAATATTCATAAAGACGAAATTGAGCGATTAACTAAAATAGTTATTGAAGCTGCTCATCAGACAAGTGTTCGCGAACGTGATGCAATTGACTGCGAAAATGAAGTTAATGATATGAAAAAAGCTGAGTATATGGAAAAATATGTTGGCGAAGAGTTTGAAGGAGTAATAAGCTCGGTAACTAATTTCGGAATGTTTGTAATGTTACCAAATACAGTTGAGGGACTTGTGCAAGTGCTAGATATGCGCGATGATTATTATATATATATTGAAGACTTAATGATGCTAATTGGCGAAAGAACGAAACGTAAATACCGTATTGGCGATAAAGTAAAAGTTCGTCTCCTTTCCGCAAACAAACAAACTCGTGAAATTAATTTTGATTTAGTGTATAATAAAAACATCAAAAAAGTAAAAAAAGCCTCAGGTCAGAGGGGAAAGAATCGTCATAGTGGGTGGGATCATGAAAAAAGACGAAAAGATCGTCATCGCTCGAAACAAAAAAGCTCATCATGATTATTTCATTTTAGAAACATATGAATTTGGAATAGTTTTAAAAGGAACAGAAATTAAATCAATTCGAAAGCATAAAGTTTCTATTCAAGATGCATATTGTCAAATAAAAAATAATGAATTATTTGTTATTAATATGCATATTGCTAAATATGAACAAGGAAATAGATTTAATCATGAGGAAACAAGAACACGTAAATTATTAGCCCATAAGCGTGAAATAAGAAGATTACTTGGGCGTGTGTCACAAGAAGGGTTGACTTTAATTCCTTTAGAAGTATACATTGTACGAGGAAGAGCAAAACTAGAAGTCGGTTTAGCTAAAGGTAAAAAATCCTATGATAAGCGTGAAGATCTAAAAAAAGAATCAGCAAAACGACAAATTGAAAGAGCATTAAAAGAAAAACGAATTAATCAATGGTGAATAAAATGAAATGTATACGGTGTGGGAAAGAACATCCGGATAATGTAGAAGTGTGTGATGTATGTCAATTTAATTTTAAAGAATACCGTAATCGTACCAAATATTATGGAATAAACTTACGCCCTGAAGAAATAAATGATGACAAAAGAGACTTAATTATTCGGCCTCTTTTATCATTTATGTTTGGAATATTTGGATTGATGATACCAGCTATTGCTGTGGGGACAGGATTGTTTTTTATAATAATTTTTGCATTAGTTTTAAACATATTAGCGATAAGAATCGCCAAAAGACCAGCTCAATCAACATTTGAATATGTTCGAAAATTTGGTATTGGTTTAGGTATACTTGGATTAATAATTTCAAGCATTATATTCCTTTTGGTGTTATACTTTACGATAGCAAGTATTTTATCGTAACGAAGTTGATTTTTTGAGAAAAATATTATATAATATATATGGAGTAAATCTCCATATTTATGGGATAGTGCTGGATTCGACAGGCTATGTGAAGTAATACTGGCATGCCTTGGTAACGCAAGTAAAAACGTCGAGGTTTAAATAACCGCTAACCAAAATTACGCTTTAGCTGCTTAATTAGATAATCGCAGCAGTCGCCCTTAAGTTAGCCTTAGACTTAAGTGTGCGATTCAGAGATAAGGCTAGGTTAGTCTATTTAGCCTAGATAGTACTAACTGAGATTGATTAGGCTAGCTTTTTCTAGGGTTTGTTTATTGCTCCTGGGGAAAGCGAAAAACAAGCAATAAACTAAGCATGTAGATAGTATTATGGAGTGTAGCTTGGACAGGGGTTCGACTCCCCTCTATTCCACCAAATAGATGATTAAGTGGTTTGATACGTTGTTATCAACCCTTTTTTATAATTAGTGAATTTTTTTCATTCAAATTGATTGTATATAAGCGAAATTTTTAAAAATAATGATTATACTTGTCGTTTTCATTGAATTATTGATAACTATTTGAGTAGTATTTGCAAAGAAAATGTAAATCATAGTTCTACTGACTTCACACCAATGATAGTATACAATATAAAGATTTGATGATAAAATGGCATATAGCAGTAATTAATTAAACTTAAAATAATATTATTGATTTTAGATAAAAAAACTCTAGCAAATGAATTAAATCATATAGCTAGAGTTTTTTTATGTGTTTAAAATTTTCACTTTAAATCGGATTCTTTAAATACTGTTTTTCTTGCTGGGCCTGAAATAAGATAGTATCTTATTTCTTCGAGTTTTTTAATTTCTTCATATTTATTTGTAGGGAAACTTTGGTTGTTTTTAGTTAGAAACTTAGATTTTGTTAAAAGTTGTGAAATCTTTTTTGAATAAATTTTCTTAACACATAGAGGTTTTAAAATAGACATTATTATATTTGTTATTCGTAATGAATTCATTCCAAATTTTCATAAAATATGTTAATTATACTGTGAAAACATAAATCGACTTATATCATAAAGCTTTCATCATATTGTTGAATAATATAGTAAATTAATGTAAGTCTTTAATTAAACTTACTTTTTTTGTAAATTGTCGTCGTTGCTATTAATATAGTTTTATGATAAAATTGAACTAATAATGAGGTGATAAATATGAAAAAAAGTATTAGATATTTTACTAAATTCACTATCAAAGTATTAATTGTTTTACTTTCATTTGTAGGCATTATTTTAGGATATTTTACTATTGTAGAATATCGACCAAAAGATGTAGAGGAATTATTAATTAGTAATAATGTAGAAACTATGGTTGAATTAGATCAAGATATATCGATATTAACTTTTAATATTGGATATGCTGGGCTTGGAAAAGATGAAGACTTTGTTTTAGATGGCGGAAAAAAGAGTCGTCCTGACAGTAAAGATGTTGTAGAATTTTATTTAGAAGGAATAAAAAATTTATTAATAACACATCAATCAGATATATATTTATTACAAGAAGTAGATTTAAATTCTAGAAGAAGTTATTATATCAATGAATATAAGGCGATTAAAGAATCATTAGGTAATGATTATAATTCGACATTCGCCTATAACTATAAAGCAAAATTTGTACCATTCCCTGTTTCGTTTACCAACTATCTAGGTAAAGTTGAAAGTGGTATTTTGACTTTTACTAAATATCAAATTAAAAGTAGCCATCGTTATCAACTTCCTGGAGCATTTGCTTGGCCAGTTAGAACGGTTAATTTAAAACGAGCAATGATGGTGAATGTTTTACCAGTAAAAAATAGTACTAAAGAATTAGTTGTTGTAAACTTACATTTATCTGCATACGATGGTGATGGTTCATTACGTGCTCAAGAAATGAAAATGTTAAAAGAATTTTTAATCGAGCAAACAAGCCTTGGCAATTATGTTATTGTCGGTGGTGATTTTAATCAAACTTTTCCAGATGCCAAGAATATCTATCGTATTAAAAAGCCAGAATATTACGTACCGTACCAAATTGAAGATGATTTTTTACCAAGTGGTTATACGTTTGCGATAGATATTTCTAAACCGGTTAAACCTACATGTCGTTTATTGAATGAGCCATATAATAAAACTAGTCCTAATACGCAATATTATATTATTGATGGATTTATTGTTTCAAACAACATAGTGATTAATAAAGTTGAAACGATTGATCATGATTTTCAATATAGTGACCATAACCCAGTTTCTATATCTATTAAATTACTTCCATAAATTAGATTTTAAAGAATGAAATTAAATTTAGCACTATCTAACAAACACTTACTCATAAGAAAGTATTTTAAATCTTAGTAAATTTAATATTATATGTTTTAGTTTATCTTTATTACAAAATCTTTAGATGATACCTAATAGAATAAAAAAGGTTTTATACATTGAACTATTAAAAGGTGACATTTAGTATTTATTATATAAACAGTTATTCACTTTTTAAAAATATTTATATACTATAATTTTCCTTATGGAATATGAAATTTAAAAATAAATATAGAGAAGGGAAAATTAAAATGATAAAGTTAGAGAGTATTACAGTTGATAATTTCGAAGAATGCTTACGCCTTAGGGTTAATGATAGTCAATCCAAATACATAGCTTCTAATGCGTATAGTTTAGCTGAAGCATATGCATTGACGAACCATAAATTATATAAACCTATTACCTATGCTATTTATAATGATAATGTTATGATTGGATTTATATTTGTCATATATCAACCAATTGATAAAGATGATTTAAGTGATGATGAAGATGTTTATTATCTAGCAAGGATAATGATTGATTATAAATATCAAGGTAAAGGTTATGGGAAAAAAGCCTTGGATGAGTTAATAAAATTATTGAAAACAAAACTTTATGGGGATGCAAAAGCAATAGTACTTTCAAGTAATCCAAATAATCAACCTGCTTATTCGTTGTTTTTATCATTAGGTTTTAAAGAGATGGGGATTAACGATGATGATGGTGACAATTTATTAAGATTGGAATTGGATTAAAAATATATAAAGTTTCATAAATATTTTATTGTTATAATAATGGATAATACCAATTAAATTTAGATATATCTTACAATTTGTACAGCTTTGGAAGATTTGTAATTAAGAAGTTGCCAAATAATAAATCTTTTTGTAAATATACTGATAATGAAAAACTAAAAGAATTTCGAAGCAACAAATGAAACTACTTTATATGAAATAACATTAATAATTGTAAAATACTTTAACTTAACATAGCGGTTAAATCGAACACAAAAAATAAAAAATAGCATTTATATCAATATTTAATAAGTCGTTTTACTCAAAAAGCATAAACTTTTCAAATAAAAATAAATGGCAAAGTTAAAAATATTAGCGAAATTAAGGTTATGATAGCAAAAAACATATTTTAAATTTTTAGAATATGCTTTAAAAAAATTATGAATTAATAGACAATCATTTGAAGAAAAAATTAATATATTAATTTTCATTATATTAATGTAAAGATCATTAAGAGGATGATATAAAGAAATATAAATTTAACAATAGAAGTTGGTAAAACTACACCATAAATAAATACAAAATTTATAATAAAATATTATTAATAAATAAACAATTATAAAAGTTATTATCGTCTAAAATTAATTATATATTAGAGAGGTTGAAAGTGATTTATATGAAAAGACTCATGATACTTGGTACATTTCATATGGAAAGTCAAAATGATATTCATAATTTAAAAGATACAAATCGCATAACATCAATGCAAGATGAACTTTCTATTCTATTATAGTTGAAAAACTATCTAAATATAAGCCAACCAAGATATTTGTAGAATTTGAAAAAAAGAATCAAGATAAGTTAGATAATTACTATAGAAGATACTTAGAAGATAAATTATTATCTACTAATGAAATTGTTCAAATTGCATTTCCACTTGCAAAAAAGTTGAATTGTCCTGTTATAGCCATAGATTGGATGGAGCGTGGAGCTGCTGAAAGAGCCTGTGGAGATGTTATTAATGAAATGTCTAAATATAAAGATCTTCAAGATGAAATTAAACAGTATAAAATGCCTGAAGTAAATTTAGATTATGGAATTCTAAAAAATTTAATTGAATTAAATACAACTTTAAGTAGTGATAATACGAAGGCATATTATATTAATTATGCCTTATTATAACGATTTATTTATATTTAAGCATTCGTAAATTAACAATTAGAAAATTAATTATCAACTGATTGTGTATATTAAAAAATCCACTATATATTAGTGGATTTTTTATACATTAGCAACCCCAAAATTACTAGTTTAAATTAGTAATATTAAAAAATTATCGTAAAAATTTATTAAGAAAAATATAATTAAGATACCTTTATAGAAAAACTAAGAAGATGTTGACAAAAAAAGATAGTGATTTTAATTATAATTATGTTATAATTAAAATACTAATTGTTTATATGTTTATATTATTATTTGTAGAAAGGATATTTTAAATGAGAGTATTTATCGGCATAAACTTTAGTGAAGATATTAAGGATAATTTATTTACTATTGAAAATGACTTACGACAAAATACCATTAAAGGTAATTTCACTTTAAAAAATAATTTACACTTAACTTTACAATTTATTGGCGAAGTAAATGAGGAAGAACTATCTTTGTTAAAGGATGTTGTTATTAAAACTGCCTCAAACTTTAATCGTTTTACTTTTAAGGTTAACGGTGTTGGTGAATTTAGAAGTCAGCGAGGTCAGATTGTATATGCGGCGGTAGAATACTCAAAAGAATTAGATCAACTTTACAATTTCATTAATGAAGAATTACGAAAAAAGGGTTTAACTTTTGAAAGTAGACCTTATACACCACATATTACTTTAGCAAGAGAAGTCCAATATCAATCTACTTTTAATATTAATGATTTTAGGTTTATACAGTTTGTGGTTAATGTTGATAAACTGACTTTATTTGAAAGTACACGAATAAATGGGCTTCTAACTTATCTTCCAATTATTGAAGTAAATTTAAAAAAATGAATTTTTAAAAAAGTGCTGATAGAAACTAAAAAAATATGAAATGGTGTTTGAGATGTATGTTTTACAATCCCGTTGGCAGTTAGAAGAGAAAACATTAGTTTATTATGGATTACGAAATCGGGAAAATTTATTTAAGAATAAAGTAAAATTAAATAAAAAACAAGTATCGATTATAAAAATGTTACCAAAAGAGCTAACTGCATCAGAAGTAAAAATCTTGGGTAAATTATTAAACGAACAAATTGTCTTAGAAAAAGATAAAAAGTAATTCCAAAGTCTTTTGAAGAAGCCAGATTTTGTCGGGATTGTGTTGCTAATGATTTTATGATTCCAGGACTTGAGTTTAAAGATGGTTTATGTCCAATGTGTCAAACGAAGGAAATTGTAACAGATTTTAAAAGTGTTTTACTGGTAATTAATCAGGTTGGTAGAAATAAAAAATCGCGCTTTGATATAGCGCTATTTTATACTGGTTGTAAGGATTCTAGTTTCTTATTATATTATTTATCCAAAGGACTAAATTTACGGGTATTAGCTTTGACTTGGGAAATCCCCTTTATGTCCTCTTCAGCAAAACAAAGCATCAAAAACGCTAAAAAGAAACTTCCTAATGTTGAATTTATTATAAGAAGAATGAGTGATAATGATTTACGTAAAATTTATAAAAAATTATATGAGTTAAATGAAAATACTTGTGCTTGTCCGTCACTTGCGTATGTATTATTTTATCCTCATCTAGTAGAAAATAAAATACCATACTTTGTGATTGGTAATGAACCAGTTCAAATGCTTGGTTTATATTATAATCATATGGCACCAAAAATTGCTTTCAAATTTGCTTCAAATAAATTTCTTAATAAATTTAGGAAGAGTTTTAACACTTCGTCCTCCATATAAACCAGGTCAATTTCAAACATTGGCTACTATGAAACAGCCTGCTTATGGTGATACATGGTTAAAAAAACTTACTAAATATAAAAATGAATTAGTAAGTAATGTGGTATTAAGCATTCATGAAGTAGAACATTTGGTTAAACCACTTCGAAGAAGTATTCGCCGTTCTTCAAGAACAGGTAATATCCCAGCGTTTATCCATATTGATTTAAATGATATTTGTGATGGAAATTACGACTGGCAAAAGGTAAAGGAAATAATTATAAATGAAGTTGGATGGGTAGCTCCTGATGATGAGTTCAAAGGATTGCATACTAGCTGTCAAATTGAAAAATGCAAAGAATATTCGCAATTCCAACGCTTTTATCATATGCAAAGCACTATGATACCTTTCTCTGCCCTTGAAATATCTTTAGCCAGCCAAAGAAAAAATATATCTAAAGAGATTGCTATTAAAGAACTAAAAGAAACAATAGGATTTAGTTTAACTGAAGTTCCTGAATGCAAAAATATGAAAGATTATTTACGGGGTGAAAATTAAAAACCGTTGATCGCGTTCTTTACTCAAATAAAATTTAAGTAATTTGTTCATTTTAAATTGCAATGCATTGTTAGGACAAACATTAACACATTTTAAACAGCGAATACATTTGTGATCTTTAATTTCACCATTAACGACACTGCCAGTAGGACATTTAATTGCACATAGGTTACAATTATTGCATGTGGAAAGTTTTGATATTTTTATTCCAATCTACGCCAAGTCGAAAAGAAATTTGCTAAAGGGTGACGATGAAATTTTGGTATATTTATATGCTGCTTTAAAGGAATAGAGGATATTATTTTATCTAGAGGGATTAAGTCTTTTGAGGTATGACCTACTTGATTTAAATAAGTGTGTTTGGCAGGGATGAGACTTGCTCAGATAATCGGACCGTTAAGTAGCTTTTCGTATCTTTCAAGCAATTACCAAAAGACATTTTTTCATAAGTTATATTAATAATAAAAAAAGAAGAATTTAGTTTTGATAAGATAGTTTTTAAAGGTTGAGGGATATTTTGTGCATAGACTGGAAAAGATAAAATTATTAAATCATAGTATTTATTATAATCAAAATGTTCACGCGCTTGTTTCGATGTTAAATCATAACAAGGGCAAGATAACTTTTTTGCATAGTATTCTGCAACCTTTCTACTCTCACCACTACTTGAAAAATGTATACTGATAATCTTCATTATCTCACCCCTTTTTATACATTATAGCATTTATTTTAAATTGACGCAAAGACTAGTTTAAATAAGCAAAAAATAAAATGTCATATAACTTCGATCTTGGTTTTATCTACAAAACTTTTGCCCCATATAAAAGAATAAAAAAAGATGTTAGGTATGAGAGTATTTATAGGGATTAATTTTTCCGACAAAATAAAAAAAAAAAAAAAAAAAAAAAAAAAAAAAAATAAATGATAATTGCTAATGATATTAAAAAATGTAGTATCAAGGAGAATTTTACGCTAAAAATTATTTTCATTTAATCTTACGCTTTATTAATGAAGTTAATGATGAAGAACTTGATATATAAAAGTTGTTAATAATGTTTCCCTCAATACTACTTGTTTTAAAATAAAGTTAAGTGGAATTGGCGAATTTGCTAAAAATAGGGGAAGCATAGTGTATGCGGATGCTAAGAGAAATGAGAAATTGGATAATTTATATGACTTGCTTATAAGTGAATTAAGGACTAACGGATATAAAATAGAAAATGATAATTATAAACCTCATATTACTTTAGCAAGAGAAGTTCAGTTTTATCCTCAATTTAATATTCAAAATATAACTTACGAGGAATTTGATGTTGAAATTACAAAACTAACTTTATTTTGTAGTATACGAGTGAATGGGATTTTAACATATATTCCACTTTTAGACGCTGATTTTAAAAAATAATTTATAATCAAAAAGACACTAGTTTAAAATTAAACTGGTGTCTTTTAATTTTGAAATGTTTAATTATAGCTTAGAAAAATTTTTCTAATAATGAACCTATATGCATAATTGCTGGTCCGATAATTAAGGAAACCATAGACATTAGCTTAATTAAAATGTCCATTGCAGGGCCAGCAGTATCCTTAAATGGGTCGCCTACTGTATCTCCGGTAACTGCGGCTTTATGAGTGTCGCTTCCTTTACCGCCATATTTACCTGATTCGATTAGTTTTTTAGCATTATCCCAAGCGCCACCAGAGTTTGCCATAAAGATAGCAAGCATTGCGGCACTAATAAGACCACCTACTAATAATCCTCCTAAAGCTTTTGTTCCAAAGATAAAACCTATAATTATTGGCATAAGAACCGCTATTAATGCTGGAAGTATCATTTCTTTCAAAGCAGCGCTAGTAGATATACTAACACATTTAGCATAGTCTGGTTTTGATGTACCTTCCATAATTCCCGGATCTTGGTTAAATTGTCTTCTAACTTCATCAATCATTTTATTGGCAGCTTTACCGACTGAATTAATAACAAGTGATGTAAATAAGAACGGAAGCATACCACCTATTAAAATACCACCAATTACTAATGGTTCTAAAATGTTAATAGCTTGAAGATTTGTTGCTAGAGAATATGAAATAAATAATGCGATAGAAGTAAGAATCGCAGCACCGATACAGAAGCCTTTACCAATAGCAGCGGTAGTATTTCCAACTGAATCTAGGTGGTCTGTAATTTCTCTAACACTTTTATCCAATTTGGCCATCTCTGCAATCCCGCCCGCATTATCTGAAATTGGACCATAAGCATCGATAGATACAGTTATACCGACGGTTGATAACATACCTACGGCAGCTAAACCTATTCCATACATTCCTTCTAATAAATAGGCTAAAATTATTCCTAATACTAATGTAATAATAGTGATAGCGGTTGATTTCATTCCTACAGCATAACCAGAGATGATATTTGTGGCATGGCCGGTAGTAGATTTGTTAGCAACTTCTTGAACAGGTTTATATTTACTAGAAGTATAATATTCTGCAATATACCCAATTAATATTCCTATTAATAAACCGACAAGAACAGTTAAGAATGGTTTATATGATTTTAATATTACGAAACTAAATACTAATGAAATAATTAATACAACTAAGTTAGCTATATAAGTTGCAATATTTAAAGCCTTTTGTGGGTCTTTCCATTCTCGCATTCTAATGATAGTAATACTAATCATTGTAGCCATAATACCTGCAGCAGCAATTAACAAAGGGAATAATACGGCAGTCGTTGCATAGTGAATAGTTGAGGAAACGCCTAAAGTTAATGCAGAGATAATTGCACCGGCATACGATTCTAATAAGTCTGAACCCATCCCAGCGATATCTCCAACATTGTCCCCAACATTATCTGCGATAACAGCTGGATTTCGCGGATCGTCTTCTGGAATACCAGCCTCAATTTTTCCCACTAAGTCAGCGCCGACATCGGCGGCTTTAGTATAAATTCCTCCACCAACTCGAGCAAATAAAGCCACAGTTGAAGCTCCAAGTCCATAACCAATAACTACTTGGCAAGCAAGAGATAGATCATTTGTTGCTAAGAAAAGAATACATAAAGAACTAGTTAACCCTAAAAGTCCAAAGCCAACAACACTAAGACCTACTACAGATCCACCGCTAAAGGCCATTTTTAAAGCTTTACTCATGCCACTGGTGTTGGCTGAGGAAGCGGTTAAGGCATTAGCTTTTATTCCTGCTGTCATACCTACATATCCAGCAAGGCCAGAGAAGCTAGCCCCTACAATAAAACATAATGCACTTTTCCATCCTACCCCTTCTGCATTCTTCAAAACTGGGATAAAACCAAGCAAAGCAAATAATGAAGCAATTCCTATAATAAACCAAACGATAATCTTGTATTCTTTTTTAAGAAATGCTAAGGTGCCTTCTCTTATAAACGATGAAATCTCTTCGATATTAGCATTTTCAATTTCTAGTTTACGTAATTGACTTTTTAGAAAGAATACATAAACTAAGGAAATTAGTGTAATACCAATAATAATTGAGATAACAATAATAAATGTTTCGTTGTTTAGGTTCATTATAAAGCCCCCTTTTTTAAATGAAAATAATAGGTTTAAAGAAGAACGTTAAATTAAACATCATATCACTATAAATTATAATAGTTTTACCAAAAAAATACAAGGAAGCGTTTACTTTTTTAAATAAAAAATTAAACAAAAAACGACCATTATGGTCATTTTTTATCTAGAAAGAAAAAATATTAATTTTTCAAATGTCATTTGTGCATAATTATTTGCATCTTCATAAATAGTACCTAAATTAAATTGATATTCATGCGGTAGATCATAATCATAGTATACCCCTTCTACATACACCCCTAATTCATTTAATTTAGTCTCTAATTTTTTTGCATGGTCTTCAAAAGAAAACTGGCGCCATCTATTAAAAATGCTGGTGGAAAACTACTTGTAACATATTCAGGAATACTTAATACTTTGTATTTATCTTTATTTTTCCAATTTAAATCACCTAAATAAGCAAAGCCAATCCTTTTAGCAAAAAATGAAATTATTGAAATTATTTTTTGTTAGTGGAATTGGCGGTTTGACCTTTGACTAGATTTGATAATGCTTCAAAATCATATGGTCCACAAAACAAAATTACTCCCCTTATTTCTTTATTGACTACTTTGTTTATATTTCTAGTTTCAGATATTTTATTAATAGTATTAACATATTCATCATTTGTTTGAATTAAGATAAACTGAGCAACGATGTGGGCGCCAGCTGAATCTCCTCCAAAATATATTTGATCTTTATTAATAAAAGGATAATCAGTACTATTTTCAATAAAAGAATATGCTTCACCTAATTGGACTATAGGAGCAGGATATTTGAATTTAGGAGCTAATGTATAATTAATATTAACAATAACAAAACCTTCATTTGCAAGCATAATCATATAATTTGTGACATCACTTTTATCTCCTGATATAAATGCACCGCCATGAATCCAAAAGATGACAGGAAAAGTTTCATCGCTAGCGTTTTTTGGATAAATAATATCTAAAGTATTATTTGAATAATTTGAAGGATAATTTACATCTTGAATGATTTCAATATTTTCTCTAACCACATCTAAATCCTTGTGAGAAGTATAAGAAGATTTACTAAAGATATATCTTGTTAACCAAACTGTTGGATATGGTGATAACAATGTAAATAATGAAAATACACCAAGGATTAAAATGATAATTAAAAAAATTTTAAATAACTTCCTCATACCACACCTCTTATGGTTTTATAGTTTAATTATATCATATTCATTGATTAATTATCTTATAAAGAAACACAAAAAAATATTTATATAGAGTGCATTCCTTCAAAACTGATAACATTCTTGTAATAATTTCAAATAGACATTTTTTGATGAAAGTTGACAAATTTCTATTACTCTCATATAATATAAAGCAAAGAAAGAAGGGAAGCAATATGATTAATCATAACCAAAACATAAAACAAAGCAAGTCGACAAAGGTTATGTATTGGACTGTTCGGGTGATTACGATAATTTTGCTTGGGTATAGTATTGTTGGGGTTTTTTTAAGGAGAAGTGATGATTCTCAAAGTGCTGATTTTTTATTTATTGCAATAAATGCTTTGGTGTTGTTTATTGCTTCATTTGTTCCTTATTTTTTAAAGAAAAAATTTTATATTGCTGTTCCGGAATTGTTGCTTAGAATATATATTGGTTTTGTAACATGCGCTTTATTAATTGGGGAAATTGGCGGATTTTTTGTTTATGTTAAGTGGTGGGACTCCGCCCTTCATTTATTCAGCGGATCATTGGTGGGGGTAGTAGGTTTTTCCTTAATTAATTTGCTTAATGATTCAGAGGATATTGAGTTCAAATTAAAACCTGCTTTTGTAGCTTTATTCGTATTTTGCTTTTCTTTATCGGTTGAAGTAATTTGGGAAATAATTGAGTATTTAATTGATGGGGTGACTGGCAGTAATATGCAAAGATTTCGCGATTCAATTACTGGAGAATTATGGTTAGGACGTCATGCATTGCGTGATACAATGAAAGATTTAATTTTAAATACTATTGGTGCATTTATTATCAGTATCTTAGGGTATATCGATTTAAAACGTAGAAAAGGGTTAATTCAAAAAGTATTTTTTTGGAAAATGGAAAATAATCATCAAAATGGGAATAAAACTGAATAAAAGTCTAATCTAAATTCAGCCCAAAAATGTTTATTTTTTGAGGTGCTTATAAAATAAGAAAAGGAGATTTATCAAATGAAATATGAATGAAAAAAATCAGAGAAAGAAATATACAATGTAAAAACAAAACCTATAATAGTAAATATTCCAAAAGCTAATTTTATATGTATTGATGGTGTTGGTAATCCAAACAGTTTACAATTTCAAGAATAAGTCGAAGCATTATATAGTATCAGTTATGCAATTAGAATGTCATCCAAAAAAGGGATTGACATTCCAGGTTTTTTTGAATATACAGTTTATCCATTAGAAGGTTTTTGGGACTTAACTGAAATCGGAAGAAAAAGCAATTTTTTATTAAAAGATGAATTAATCTACACAATTATGATTAAACAACCATCATTTGTTACAAAAGATATATTTGAAACAATGTTAAATATCGTTAAAAAAACAAAGGATAATCCTTACTTTGAAAAATTATATTTTAAAACTATCAACGAAGGACTATCGACTCAAATGTTACATATCGGCTCATACGATGAAGAGCAAAAAACATTCGAAATCATGAAAGAATATTTAAAATCTACCAATTATGAGATAAAATCCCTAGTCCATAAAGAAATTTATCTAAGTGATCCTCGCAAAACTGAACCAAGTAAGTTAAATACTATTTTGAGATATCATATTAAAGAAAAAGTAATGGATAAATAAATATTTAATGTTATTATAAATTTTTTAATTATAATCTATTACATTATATCCCTTTATAGGGATATTTTTAATTAATAAAAATACTCTTTAGAAATTTATTTTTAATTATTAATATGCTACAATAATAAAGGTAACGTTTTCAATTCTACATAACTAACTATTATAGGAGAGAGAGGACGGCAAGAGTGAAAAGATTATTTGTGAGTATTTTATTGGTAGTAGCACTATTATTTTTAGTTAGTTGTGATGATACACAACCAACTCTTAAAGTTAGTCAGTCAACAGTTGATTTATTTGTTGGGGACACGTGTGATTTAAAACCTACGGTGTCAGGATTAAAGGAATTTGAGCTTATTTATAGTGTTGATAAAGAAGGAATTATTGAAATTTCAGATGGTAAGATTACTGCGCTTGCTGGTGGAACAGTCGTAGTAACTATTAGTATTAAAGATCGTGATGACATTAAAAGTGTTCAAGTTACAATTAATGTTTCTAATAAGCAAGATGGTAGTCCACACCTTGAAATTGATGAAGATGAAATCGAGTTATATATTGGCGAAACATATCAATTAAATCCAATTGTTAGAAATTTAGAAGACTATATTATAAGTTATAGTGTAAGTAATGAAGACATTATCGCGGTTACAAATGGAAAAATAACTGCATTAAAAGAAGGAACCACAACAGTAACAATTTCTATTTTAAACCGTAATGACATTACTCCAATTAATGTTACGGTAAAAGTTAAAAAACCGGGTGGAATAATTGAAATTGTAAATGATAATATAGAACTAGAAGTTGGTCAAGAATATCAATTAAATCCTATTGTTAAAAATATTGATGAATATGAATTAGTCTATAATGTTGATAATGATGAAATTATCGAAATTGTAAATGGGAAAATAACTGCGTTAAAAGAAGGAACCGTATCTATCACAATTAGCATTAAGGATCGAGATGATGTTGTTCCTGTAGTAATTACAGTAATCGTTAGTAGAAATAGTTCGGTTAGTATAAAAATTGTTGGACCAGAAATCATTTATCGTAATCAAACAGTTACTTTAAAAGTCGAGTTAAAAGGAATTAGTGGTGAAGTTATCTGGTCATCAAATGATACCCAAATTGTAAGACTTACTAGTGATGGAGCAGTAACGGGATTAAATCCAGGAACTGTTATCATTACAGCTGCTTGTAATGGATACACTGCTACTCATGAATTGAGTGTCTTAGGTATTGAAGATACAGTTTCGCCAACATTTACTTTGGAAGAAGATTTTAAACAGCGTGAAATTGTAAATTGGAATAAAACTTTTGATGTATTAAAAGGTATTAAAGCATTTGATAATGCTGATGGAGATATAACTGATAAGATTAGAGTAACAAAAGGATTTGATAATCAAGCATATGGTATCCAAGTAGTCGAACTTGAAGTTGAAGATAGTTCTGGTAATGTTACTAAAATGACTCGAGAAGTAGAAGTTGTTTGGAATTATGATGTCACTTTCATTGGTCATGCAGGTAGTTATTATGGATTAATGAATTCTGAAGAAGCAATTCTTTATGCAATTCAAGTATTAAAATATCAAGCTGTCGAAGTAGACTTAAAACAAACCAAAGACGGAGTATTTGTTTTATGTCATGATGATACATTTGCAGGATATACTTTGGCTTCAACTAACTGGAGTGTTTTAAAAGATGTAGAACATACAGCAACACGTTATAGTGGTTTTCCAGCCCAAAATGGCTCTGCTAAAAATACACCTTACACAACTAAACTTTGTACATTAGAACGTTTCTTAGAAATTTGTAAAGAATATAATGTTAAGGCTGTTATTGAATTAAAATATTCAGCTGGAATTAATAGTAATGATCAATCACGTATGCCAACTTTAATGGATGTAATTGAACGAACTGGAATGCGTGAAAATGTTATTCTATTAACTTCACAACTTAACTGTTTAATATGGACGCGGAATAATGGTTACAGTGATATCGAATGTCAATATCTAGTAACTTCACTTGAAAATGAAGCAACTTTACAAAGATGCATCCAATATAATTTAGATATTAGTTTCAATATTACTGGTCAAAATAGTGATGAATGGATAGCTCGCTATAAAGAAGCTGGATTAAAAGTCTCTTGTTATACATTTACTCAACATGATGATTATCCAAAATTACAAAGCTGGATTAATAAAGGTGTTGATTTTGTTACTTGTGACTGGCATCGTATGGACAAAGTAGTTTTACCGGAAAAAAGTGATTTACCATTACCAACATATCAAGTAACATTCACAGATTATGACGGAACAGTTTTAAAAGTTTCAGAAGTTAAAGAAGGCAAAACTGCCGCCGCCCCAGCAACTCCAACTCGAAACGGTTATACGTTTATTGGCTGGGATAAAGATTTTACTAATGTTAAACAAGATATGGTAGTTGTTGCCCAATATAGGGTAAATAATTATACAATTACATATGAAGCAAATGTTGATGAAATTGTTGAATCATCATGGCCGTCTAAACAAGCTTTTATTGATGAGTTTTATACTGATCTATATAATTGGTTATTAACAAATGGCAAAAATATTAAAGAAATTACTGTTCAAGGAAATAAAGTTACAATGACGAAAAACGGTGTAACCGTATCATTTGATTCAGTTGAAGGTCTAAAGAATATTGACAAATATGATTTTGAAAAAACAATTTCCAACATTATTTATAAACCGGTTGTCCGTGCAAGTGACGACTCAGCAATCATCGAAGAATCAGAGGATTATTTCCTTAATAGCAAATTATATCGCATTAAATATTTAGACCTAGATCGTTATTTTATTAATTGCATTAACAAATGGTATCCTTCATATGATAAAACATACACCCCGCTTCCAGATGGACGAATTCAAATTTTCTTTAGATTCCATCAATGGCAACAAGGAACTGATATCGGACCGTTTAATAGTCTTCCAAAAAAATATATCCTTCAAGAGAATCCAAATTATACTTATCAATTACCAACTGATAAAACAACCTATACCATCGAAGATGAATTTGATTTACCTCCAGCTACTGGAAACCATCAATTCTTAGGTTGGTATTTAGATAGAGAATGCACAATACCGATTACCAAAATAACTAAAGGAATGACTGGAAATATTATAGTGTATGCTAAGTGGGGGGATAAAATATAATAGCAAAGCACTCTAAAGGGAAATCCTTCAGAGTGCTTTTGTTATTTGAAATATTATAATTAACAGGAAATATTTATTAAGTAACAACTAGCTTTATCGCTAAAATCGTTTACAATTACTTTACAAAGTTTACAAAATGTTTACTTAAAATTAATTGTTCCTTGATTGTATATATAATGTTTATTATGTTAAACTTATTGTAGGGTAAACGTTTTCGAGTATTTACAACTTAAAAGTATACCATAAATTAATATATGCATACAAGTCGGATGCTTTTTTACGATAAATGTTTTTTTCTAAAATTTAGATTAAGCGACTCGAATGTAATAAAATATGTTAAATTAATTGGTATCCTTTATTTGGGGGCGTGAAGGAAGGGGTATCAATCTATTTTTATGTTTATGGTAACTATTATGATATTCTTGATAATATCATATAAGTTATAAATGGTTGATACCGTTTTAGGCAAGTATAAGGGAATAAAGGAGGAAAATTATATTTACAATGTTATCTTTTCTTCGTAAATGTCAAACAAAACGTATTTTTTACAGTTTATTGGCAATTGTCTTCGTGGTTTTAGCATTATTTACTTTATCAGCGTGTAAAGATGATCCTAAAGGGCAAGATGATGAAAATGTGGAAGTAACCGGGATTGAAATTCAAAAATTGCCTGATAAAGTTAATTATTTTGTTGGTGATGTATTCGATTCAACGGGAATGGTTGTTGTTAAAGTTTTAAGCAATGGTAAAAAAGAACAAATTACTGACTATACAATTTCAAAAACCGGACCATTAACAATAACCGATACTGAAATTACAATAAAATATGGAAAATATGAAGCGAAAATAATTATTTCAGTGACAATTCCCGAATTGGAAAATCTTGAGTTTGCAATTGACGAAGGATATAGTTATATCCGAACAATGGACTTTTCAAGTTTTATAAAATACCGTGGGGTATTAACTAATGGTACCTATACAGCATGGAGTTATATTGTTCGTGATGATGTTAAAGATTATCGTATTGAAAATGATAAATTGGTTGTAGATGTTGAGGTTTCATTTAATAACAAAATATACACAACTGAATTAGAAATACCAATTAGCAATGATTATATTACTGTAAGTGAACTTAAAAAACAACAATTAAATAATGAGACTTATGTTGTAGAAGGGATAATTGTAGCAATGGGAACTACTATGTCCCAACAAGAATTTATCCTTTGGGATGAAGTCTCAGGGGAATATATAGGTGTTACTAAACTATCTTCTGGCGCGATTCTTGACTATGAATTAGATACAAATGGATTTAAAGTAGGAGATAAAATTAGAATACCTGTTAGTTTGACTCAAGCAGTTGAAAACGAACTAAACTCTAATTCTACAAAAGTTTTTGCTCAATATGTAGGCGGCAGTGAATATCAAACAGCCATTATTTCGCGTAATCATAAACATACTTTTAATAAACAAAATGTAATAACAATTTCAACTCAAGAACAATTAATTGATTTTCTAAAGCATGATAATCGTAGAAACAATTTCTATACAATGGTAAGACTAGTTGGCGAAATGCGTTTCGCATATTATTCTGGAGCCCAAGCGTATCGCTTATATTTTGATTCAGCTATAAAAAGTCTTAATGCTCAATTAATTGATAATGCATCTCCAGTGTTTATTAATGTAAACCAATATTACACAACTGGTAAAAGAGCATCAGAACTATTATTTGGACAAGAAGAAGGATATAGTCCAACTTTTGCTAGTCCAGCAGTTATTACAAAAGAAATATATGCTTTATTTATTGGTGGAAACACATATTATCATCATTTCATTATTTTAAGTGAAAATGATATTAATGGTGATGTGCAACCAAGAGAAATTGGAAAAGAGTTTGTTGTTCCACAACAAACAATCTATTACGTTAATGATACATTAAATCTAACTGGCGGAAAAATTATTGTTAAATATGACTTTGGGTCAAATACTTTAGTTGATTTAACATTAGAAATGTTAGATCAAGAAAGCCTACCAGACTTTAGTCAGGCCGGTAAATATGTTGTTACAGGTTCTTATGAAGGATATGAATTTAGTTTTGAAATTGAAGTAATTGATGCCAAAGTTGAATCATTATCATTAAATGGTACACTAGAAAAATCTCACTTTTCTCATCGTGACAAATTAATAGATGACGTATTAGCACAATTATTAGACATGCAAATAATTGTCCACTATAATGACGGAAACCAACGAACAGTTAATATTATTGAAAATATGGTCACCTTAGTTGGTGATTGGAAAATCGGAGAAAACACATTTAGAATTAGTTATTTAGATAAATATGTTGATGTAACTGTTACTGTTGAAAATACTGCAATTTCGGTATCAGAATTCTTGCAAAAGGAACACGGCGAAGTAGCTGACGTCCATGGTATTATTATTGGTCCAGCTAACTCTCAAGCAATGATTGAATTATTAATGATGGATAAAGTGACTGGACAAATTATCGGAATTGCTAATACTGGTATAGTAGGTACAATCAGTAATCCTACATTAGATACAAATTATTTAAATCCAGGCGATGAAGTAATTGTTACTTTAGAAGTAATGGTTCGTGATAATTCAGTCAATGTTGGCAAAAAATTAGCTACTGCAGTTGGATTAAATGATGTGAATTTCAAAAATAGTATTATTGTTTTATCTACAGGAAATGAATTAAAAGTTAGTATTCAAGAAATGATTAAAAAAGGTATTGAAATTACAACGATTAGCAATCAACAAGAACTAGTTAATTTCGTTACAAGTGATGATAGATTTTATAAAATAGTAAAACTTGAAGGACCAATCTACGCAGCTGTGTATAGTGGCTCAAGCGATCCAACTAATAAATTCTATCGTATTTATTTCGATAAAGATATTACCGCTTTATCACAACAATCAATTGAAGTAAATGGCATTTCTGCAAGCCCAGTTATTCATAATCGTACAACTAATTATTATTATGAAGACACATTAGAGTCATTATTTACCCCAACTCATCTAGATGGAACAACTATCAATTTCACATCTCCAGCAATTTGCTATCATAACTTATATGCATTATTTGTTGGTGGAAATAACTATTACCATATCTTTACGATCATTGATCCATCTTGGATTGAGTTTACACAACCGACTGAAGTAAGTAAAGAGTTTGTTGCCCCACAAAAAACTCTTTATAAAGTTGCTGAAATGCTAGATTTAACTGGCGGAAAAGTAGTAGTTAAATATAATTTTGGACCAAATAAAGAAGTTGATTTAACATTGGATATGTTAGATCAAGATGCAATTCCAAATATGAATGAAGTTGGTAAATATTTAATTACTGGTTCATATGAAGGGTTTGAATTTAGTTTTGAAATCGAAGTTTTAGGAAAAGAAGTTGAATCGATTACTTTAGATGAATCATTGGAAAAAGCGACATTTGGTCATCGTGATAATTTATTCGAAGAAGTTTTAGCCCAATTAATTAAAATGCAAATTACTGTTCATTATGACAATGGTGACCAACAAAAAGTAGATATTGATGAATTGATGGTCGCTATGATGAATGATTGGCAAATTGGTGAGAATACCTTTAGAATTACATATTTAGATAAATATGTCGATGTAACTGTTACTGTTGAAAATAGAGCGATATCAGTATCTGAATTCTTACAAAAAAATCATGGCGAAGTATATGATGTGCATGGAATCATTGTTGGGCCAGCTAACTCACAAGGAATGATTGAGTTATTAATGATGGATAAAGTAACTGGTCAAATTGTAGGTATTGCTAATACTGGTGTGGTTGGATCAACAGGCGAACCAACTCTAGATACGAATTATTTCAATCAAGGGGATGAAGTAATCGTCACCTTAGAAGTTATGGTTCGTGATAAGTCTGTCAACATCGATAAGAAAATGGGAACAGGAGAAAAATTGAATGCTGAAAACTTTAAAAAAAGTATAATTCTTCTATCAACTGGTAACCCATTAAAAGTTAGTGTTGATGATTTATTAGAATATGAAGTAGAAATAACAACTATTTCAAATCAACAAGAATTAGTAAACTTTATTCAAAGTTCAGATAGATTCTATAAAATTGTCAAATTTGTCGGACCTATTTATGCTGCTCAATATAATACTTTCTATCGAATCTTTTTAGATCCATCAATTAAAGATCTTGCAAGCCAAAGAGTAGAAGTAAATGGCATTTCCGCAAGCCCAGTTATTCATAATACCAACACAAAATTCTATTATGAAGCAGGATTAGAATCAATATTTACCATCACCAACCCAGATGGCAAAACATTTGATTTTAAAACTCCAGCAGTTTGTGAAAATTATAATATTTATGCAATTTTTGTTGGTGGAAATGATTATTATCACATCTTTACAATCATTGATCCTTCTTGGATTGAGTTTGTAGGGGCGAATGAATAAGGGGGAAGGATCTATGAAAAAAATACTTACGGTTATCTTTTTAGTATTTGTTGCAGTAATGTTTGCCGCTTGTAACAATAACAACAATCCAAAAAACGGTAATCAAGATGACATTGGCGATCAGCCTGATGATGAAAACGAACAGGAAGAAGAGTTTGTTCCGATCCAAAAGCATTTCATTTTGGATGAAAATGGCAATTATGGGGGCTCTATAAATGAAGAATTATATGGACGCGGAGCCCCTCTTAATGGAGAATATGATATTCTAAATTCTGAATATTATATTGTTAATGATTTTTATAATATGCTATCAACGACTACTCGGACAATCTTTACACATTTTGCCCCTTACCAACAACGAATGGCAGATAGTAGTGGTCTAGCAGTAGCATTGATGATTTTAAATCATTTAGGTGAAGATGTTTATAATCAATATAACGAACTTGAATTATTACGTCTTTACGAACAACTTAATAATACAACTGTATATGGCAATGGAATGGAACCGGAAGGGTTAGTAAAACTATTTAAACATATTGGTTACGAAGCTAAAGCGAATATCTTCCAGCCAAAAGGCTCAACAACCGCTGAACAAATAGCGTACTTTAATTCATGGATTGAAGAGCAATTAAAAGAAGGCCGTTATGTTATGGTCCGTTACCAAGACACGCGTTCTTTCTCTTGGAATGTCATTATTGGATACGACAGTATGGGAATCGACTATGAACGCAATAGTGTCTTAATCATGGCTGATCCTTATGACATTGCTGATCATTATCAAGATGGTTATAAAGTTAGCCCATCAGGTCGTTTCTATCAGTGGTGGAGAAACGTTGACTTAGCAGGAAATTCTACTAATCTATATGATTGTGTTGTAGTTTATCCAAAAACAAAACCATTTATCTTTAGAGTAGAAGATAATAAGACTATTGTTCAAAAAGTTCCTGAGAGACATTTAATTTTAAATCCTGACGGAACATTTGGTGGAACTCGAAATGCGGCGTTATACGGATCAGTTGCTCCAGGTGGAGATGCCCTAGACTTCTTATATTCTACATATTACAAATTTAATGATTATTACAATATGCAAAGTACTGAAACTCGTTCAATTTTACCTAAATACATGGCTTATCAGCAAACAATGGCATCTTCTTGTGGTATTAGTTCAGTTTTATCAGTGTTGCATTATTATGGCGAAAGTCGTAACATTTGTGATGAAGTTTTCTTAGTTAACAAATATGAAGAACTTAATAATGCGATTATATATAATGTTGGAGTGGGAGCCACTGGACTAAAAAAACTGTTAAGCAACTTAGGTTATCAAGCTGAAGGTGGTTCATATAGTCGTGATAAATATGTAAACATTAATTCCCGTCTTTTCCCGACATATACGGATTTCTTAAGTTGGACAATACGTAACCTTCGTGACGGAACACCAATTCCAGTTTCTTGGCGTCCTCATGGCGGCCACTGGGTAGTTATTATTGGCATAGATACAATGGGTACTAATAATGTTTATGATGACGTAATTATTTTTGCGGATTCGAGTGATACATTCGATCATTATCGTGACGGCTATGTAACAATGCCTGCAATGTTATTCTATCGTCAGTGGTATAATGGCAGTCTAACTTATAACCAACAACATGTTATTTTTAAACGAAAATAGTTTATTTGCTAAGGTGATTAATAAAGAAAGCATCTAAAGTATTTAAGGTACTTTCTTTATATAAAAGTGTTAGTTTCTAACACAAATAGATTAAAAACTAAAAGAAAAGGAAAGGAGAAAATAATGAAAAAGTTTCTAACACTACTATGTTTGGTTCTAGTTGCGTTTATAGCTGTTGGATGTAAAGAAAAAGAACCAGGCAAAGATAATGGTAAAAAATTTGAACCAGTCGCTATAAACACTGTGTTAACTACTGCCAAAAACAATGACGAAGTACAAATCGAAGGTGTTGTTTTTGGGGTTGTTAATAATGGATTTTATGTGGCTGATGCAAAAGATGGTCGAATCTTTGTTCTAACAGGAACATCTTCACAAACACAAGTTGCTGTCGGGGATAAAGTCCAAATTACTGGTCAATTTAACATTGTTAATAACTTTCCACAAGTTCGTAATGTGACTGTTAAAACAGTTGAACAAGGTAAAACAGCGGATGTGGAAGTTAGCGAGTTAACTGTTGCTCAAGTAAAAGGACTAAGCTCAACAGATCGTGTTAATAGTTATGCAAAAGTTGTTAAATTAGAAGCAATTCTTGAGAAAAACGCTGCTAATTTGTACACTCTTTCTGATCGCGAAGGAAATTATGTAGTAGTTACTCAAGCATCAAATTTAACTGTTTTAGACCAATACTTAAATAAAGAAGTAATTATTAAAGTAATTGTTCATAACTATTTACCGGGTGAAAATACTTGGTCAGTTTCTTTTGCAGGTGGAGCACAAGATATTGAAGAAAAATCATATAATTTCGATGATGTTGTTAAACTAGCTCTTGAAGACTTAAATGCTAGATTACCTAAAAAAATATATGGTGTATTAAATTTACCAAAATCCCATCCATTATTACCAACAATCACATATAGTTGGTCTGTTCAACCTAATAATTATGTAACAATTGATGAAGAAGGTAAAGTTCAAATAACTTTAGACAATGTTGATCATGAAATTACCTTTGTTGTTACAATTAGTGATGGACAAAATGAAAGTACTAAAGAATTTAAAATTGTTTCCAAAGCAATTGTAGAAAGAACAGTATCAGAGTTATTAAATGACTTACCAGAAGTTGATATGAGTTATGTTCATGTTAAAGGTTTAGTAGTAGGTATTGCTCGTAACCAATCATTAACAATTCGCTCATTCGTTATTCAAGACCCAGTAACTAAAGAAACAACTACTATTGACTTCTCTAATACTGGTAATTATATTCTAAATGATAGCGAAGAATTCAAGGCTGTTAAAATTGGTGATATGATAACTGTTAAAGCTCGTTATCGCTTAAGTGGCCGTCCAACTATCATGAACGTTACTGAAATGACAATATTATCAAGAGATAATGAATATACTCATGATTTTGAAAATGCCTATGTATTAAAAGACCTAGAAGACTTTGAATACTTTGGTGCGAACTATGAATCTTTCAATAATAAATTAGTTAAATTTGAAAAACCGTTCTTAAACTTCTCAACATCTTCAACACCAAGTGATACAAACTGGGTTGTATTAGGTCCAGATGAAGCAAACGGTTTAGCCGGATTCGGTACTGGTGGAACAAAACGTCGTCTAGCATTCCTAATTGCATGTCAAAATGAATCTTTAGGAGATACATCTTGGTATAAACTATTTGATATTCCATTTGTTAACCAACCTGGAAAACAAGTAAATGGTTCATTCTATGCTTATGCATTATATATTTCTGACTCATATATTGCCTTCTTAATTCCTGATTGGTCTTGCTGGCAATTTGAAAGTTTAACAGTTGAAAAAGATATTCGTACTAACATTCCAGAATCAATCGAAGAAGGTACAATTAACTTATTGAAAAATCATCCAAAAATTCAAGGTGAAATTACTTGGACATCATCTCATCCAAATGTAATTAATCCAGAAACTGGTGAAGTAACTCCTGTTGAAGAATTAGTAGTTGTTACGTTGATTGCGGAATACATTGTTGATGGACAAGTATACACAATTGAAGTAGTTGTTACTGTTAATCCAAAAGTACCTTTAACAGTTAGCCAAGTTTTAGCAGGAAATCCAGATGGTGCAAAAGTTCGTGTTAAAGGTGTAATTGCAGCATACAGTAGTGATGGTAATGATAATAAAACACGTGATGGTATTATTATTCTAGACAACCAAACTGGAGATATGCTTCTAATTAACGGTTTGGCTAATGTAAATAATTCTTCAAAATATGGACAATATTATGATAGCGAAGGTACTTTACTAGCCATTGGTGATGAAGTAATTATTGAAGGTACGTATTTTGCTGATTCACCAGCAATTGGTTCATCATCACCTGTGCAAACTGGTCGTCGTAATATTGTTATAACAAATGAATCATATGTAAAACGTGTAAGTACTAATAACCCATTAAACTTTAACTTTGAAAATGCCATTGTAATTGACTCACATGACGCTCAACAAGAATTTGCAGATAACTTACAATATGGTGTATTACTAAAATTTGTTGGCACTGCTGAAAGACCATTCTATATTGGTGGCTCTAGTTCAAACTTCTCATTTAATGTTAAGGTGTTCTTTGCGGAAGCTACTAATAATGATGGAACTAAATACAATGGTCAAACATTTAGTTTAAAAACTGATGTTAATATACCAAATGCTGGTGAAACATGGTATACTGATTTACTAGGAATCACTGGCCCATTTGTTGGCCCAACAACATCAAATCCACGTATTCCAATTATTGGTGAAATCTATGTAGTAGTAACATCACGTACATATACATATTATCAAATGAGTATCGTTGCTCCTGATAAAGCAACAACTCAAAGATTAGAACCAACTGAATAATTAGAATTTAAATAGAGTGCTTTAGAAAATATTCCAAAGCACTCTAATTTTTTTTATAAATAATTTAACAAAACAGTAAAAAATGTTACAATTAAAGTGTAAGGATAATTATTAAACTACTATAAAACGATATGTATTCACCATTTAGAAATATCCTTCATATAGTATAGTATGAACTACCGACAAAATGAAATATATATTGTGCGTCCTGGTGATACGTTATGGAAAATTGCCAATATGTATCAAGTCGGAATATCTGAACTAATTAATGCCAATCCTCAGATTGCCAATCCGAATTTGATATATATCGGCCAACAAATTTTTATTCCGAAAAGTAATGGCTATGGTAATCTTGAACAAGAAATAATCCGCTTAGTTAATCAAGAAAGGGTGCGCCGAAATTTAAATCCATTACAAGAAAATTGGGAAGTATCACGAGTTGCACGAATAAAAGCCCAAGATATGATCGATAATAATTATTTCTCTCACAATTCACCAATTTATGGTTCACCATTTCAGATGTTAAGAGATTTTGGTATCCGTTATACGGAAGCCGCGGAAAACATTGCTTATGGAAATCTAACAGCCCAACAAGTTATGAATCAATGGATGAATTCTAGTGGACATAAAGCAAATATTTTAAATCCAAACTTTACAACTATAGGGGTCGGGGTAGCTAGAACTAGTCCAAATGGACCGTATTATTTCGTGCAATTGTTTAATCGTTAAAACAAAGAAAACTTCATAAAAGTTTTCTTTGTTTTAAAAAAAAAGAGGACAAACTTTTTCAAAAAGAGAGGTTAAAATAATGGAAAAAGATAATGATAGAATAATAGAAGATTTTATCGAATATGATGAATATGCTGATGCGTATGAGTGCCTTGAGTGTGGATATAATTTTTTAACTTACCAAATATGTCCTAATTGTCCAAACTGTGGATCAAGCGATGTCATAGATTATGAATATGATTTAGATGAACTAGAATATATTGATTTTATAGAAGAATATGAAGATTTTTATGGCGAACTAAATGATTTTGATGATAATGAAGAAATATAATAGTTAATAAAGATAATTTATTTGATAAACTGTAACATTATTATAAAAATAAAAAGGTTTATAAAAAAACTTATTTATTTTGTCAAAAAATCTTTCCAATAATAATTTAAACTCTAATGATGATACTACTAATATAGATATATTAATGACATATTAGATAATAAAAAGTAATATAGAAATTTTGCTTTGTCATCATATAGTATATTTAGACAATAGATTTAAAATAAAGATTTTTTATTATATAGATTTATATATCGAATAAAATTAGTAGTGACTTGAAGTATATAAATATTTAATAGATTTACTTAGTAAAAAATAAAAAATGTCATTTAATTTATAAATTAAATGTTAAACATCGCTATTAACTCACAAATCTTATAAATAATTAATCTTAATTTGTTAATTTCAATATTTGTTTTTCTGATAGATAATTAGATTAAAGTAATTGTTTAAAATATAAAGTCCTCAATCGCATTTAAAAGAAATAATTACCAATAAATTTTGATTAAACAGTTGTTATGTTGTTAAAGAAATGATAGAAGGAGGACACTAATGAAAACTAAAAAACTATTATTAATAATATTTTTTGCATTTGTGACTATTTTAATTAGCGCTTGCAAAATAGAAAATCTTAAAAGTAATTTAATGTTTAAAAAATTGAATAATAATTATGAAAATACTGAATCAATTAATGAAGTCAATGAAGAAATTCTACCATTTAATTACACAGTGACATATATTGGTAGAGTAAGTTTTTTTCATAAAACAGTAGTATTTAATATAGATACTTATGAGAAATATGTAGATTTCATTCAAAATACGTTTAAATATGATAATGAAAGTTTTAATAATCAAGAAAAAAGTAAACTAGATGTTTCTGAAGATTTTTTTGATACATATGGATTAATTCTTTATTATCAAATGGAACCATCTGGCTCGAATAAAGTTAATGTTAAATCATTAACATTACAAAAAGATTACTCATTAATTATTAATGTTGAGCATTACTTCCCAGCAGTTGGAACATGTGATATTGCTGAACATTTATACCTTATTGAATATGAAAAAGTGGAACATGATATTACTACCATTGAAATTAGTTATAGTAATATTTGTGAAACATATAATCAATATGTTTTAAAAAAAGGTAGTACATTAGATGAAGTTAAAGAATTTATTGAACAACAAAAAGATAATATTATCACGGTTGATTTGTACTTTCAATTTCGAATTCAAATAAAACCTTCATTAGAGTGGCAATCATTTGAACAAATTAACTATGAAGAAATCGAAAGATATGGTATCAATCGTTTGACAGGAAATATGTATGTTCTAAAATATTATCCTGGAGTTATCATTGATTATTGTTCCATTGATGATATAGATTTAGACTTAATAAATGAAATTATTAATACTGATGATAGTATTACACTTTATTTTTCAATAACTTATAAATCTAAAAAATAGGTATAAATAAATTAAAACATTTACTTTAATTTCTATTTTATATTAGTTTATTGTGTTTACACATCTAAATCATAGTTATTATTGAACTATTTGAAAGAATTAAATAAAATTGTTTTAAATGATAAAAATATGGGAGATATAGTTGAATTAACCAAAATAATTTTTAAAGTTTTATTATGACATCGATTTTACTTTTAAGTACCTGTGAAAAAATATCAAATAATAATTAAGAAAAATAATTAAGAAAATATGAAATTATAAAATTACTGATGAAAATAACAAATGTAATAGATGAAATTATTGTTTATTTAGATATACAATTAGTTAAATATCAATGTGGAATATAATTGGGCCCTTTTAAAAATAAAAGGGCCTTTTTAATATCAAATTAAATAAAATTGCACACATTTTTTATTTGTGATATAATATAGTATATACTATAAACTAAATAGGTGGGAAAATTTGAATGAGAAATTAACCAAATTAAAAGATGAATTTTTAATGTGTTTATATGATATCTCAAGAATTCCGATGGTTCAAAATATTGCCGGATTTATTCAAGGAGAAGATGCATTTTTATTACGTTTATATTTGAATGGACCAATGCAACCAAAACAGTTAAGTGAAGAATTAAAGGTTACAAAAGGTCGGATTACTGCATTAATATTATCTTTAAAAACAAAAAAATTTATTAGTATTTCTAAAAATCCTGACGATAAAAGAAGTATCGTTATAACTTTAAGTTATATTGGCAGAAGTTACTTGGAAGAAAAATTCATTAATATAGAAAAATATTTTGATGAAATATTTCAATTAATAGGAGTTAAAGAAGTAGAGGTCTTAGTGGACTTATTAAAAAATATCTTAAGTAAGGTTGGGAGAAGTTGATTATGAGGAAGATGGTTGAGTTTAGGGATGTTGTAAAAAATTATAAAATTGGTTCACAAATAATTCGGGCTAATGATAATGTATCATTTGAAGTATATGAAGGTGAATTGTGTGTTATTGTTGGCCCAAGTGGAGCAGGTAAAACAACTATTTTAAATGTCCTTGGCGGAATGGATACTATCGATGAAGGTCAAATAATAGTTGATGGTAAAGATATTAGTAAACTTTCGTTAAAGGAGCTAACGTTATATCGTCGATATGATGTTGGTTTTGTATTTCAATTTTATAATTTAATGCCTCAATTAACAGCATTGGAAAATGTGGAAATTGCAAAGGAGATTACGAAATCTAAACTTGATCCAATGGATATTTTAGAACAAGTTGGATTAAAAGAACGTGCAAATAACTTTCCATCTCAACTTTCAGGTGGAGAACAACAACGAGTCTCCATTGCGAGAGCTATAGCCAAAAATGCAAAGATATTATTATGTGATGAGCCAACCGGAGCATTAGATTTTGAAATAGGAAAGCAAGTCCTAAAACTTTTAGCAAGTATTTCTAAAAATCATAATAAAACTGTGATTATTGTTACCCATAACCAGGCTATTACTGAAATTGCAAATCGGGTTATTCAAATACGCGATGGTAAAGTAAGTCGCATCATTGTTAATGATCATCCTAAAGATATTGATGAGGTAATGTGGTGATGAAAAAATTTACGAAATTAATTTTTCGTGAAACTTGGACGTTATTCCCTAAATTATTAGCGATTGTTCTAATAGTAGCTTTGGGAGTAGGCTTTACTTTAGGATTAATGACAGCCGCACCAAATTTACATTATAGTGTGGAAAAATTTTATGAAGATACGAATGCTGCGGATGCGATGATTATAGGTGGACCATTTAGTGATGAAATAATTAATGATATAAAAAATCATCCATTAATCGATGATGTTTATCCCTACTTTTCTTTTGATGGAGATGTTGATTTTAAAGATGAAAAAAAGCTTGCAAGAATAAATGTTATTAATTTTAAAGAAGAAATATCTATTAATAAATTAACCATTATCGAAGGACGATTGCCAAATCCTGATTCTGAAACTATTGAAGTAGTAATAGAACAAAAACAACCATTTCTAGTTGATGTTCCACTTGGATATATAACAACTTTTATGGATAAAACTATTGAAGTCGTAGGTATAGTTCATAATCCATGGTATTTTGCGTTTGTTGAGGAGATATCACATACTGAACAACGACCAATTGAAATAATTGTATATGCTGATGAAAGTTTACAAAATGAAAAAACTTATACTAATATTTTAATTACTTTAAATAATAGTAAAAAATATAAACTATTTAGCCGAAGTTATCGTGATTTTTTACAAGAAAAAATTGATATTTTACAAAAAGAATATCCAGAATTATATTTTATACGTTTAGATATGAATCAAAGTTATGCCAAATACTTATCTGATGTTGGTATTACAGAAGCAGTATCATTATTATTCCCAGTATTCTTTTTGATGGTGACTGTTTTAGTAACAATGGCTTCAATGATGAGGATTGTTGAAGATCAACGGAATCAAATTGGAACATTACGTTCACTTGGTTTTGGTAATTTGAAAATTTTATCAAAATACATTATTTATAGTTTAATTTCATCAGGACTTGGAACAATTATTGGAATTGGTGGTGGAGTATATTTTATTCCTCGAATTATTTATAATGTCTATTCAACCGTTTATAATCTCCCGTCATTTTCTATTCAATATTATTTTAATTATACTTCGATTATATCTGTAATAATGATTGCTTCAGTCGTCACTGTCACAATTCTTTCAGTTTATAATCATTTAAAAGAAAAACCGACCGAATTATTACGTCCAAAAGTTCCAAAATCAGGTAAGAAAATATTTATAGAAAAAATTCCTTTCATTTGGAAAAGACTGAAATTTAAATATAAATCGACTTTTCGTAATATTTTTCGATACAAACGTAATTTATTTTTAACTTTAATTGGAATTGCTGGTAGCACTGCACTATTATTAGCGGGATTTGGTGTTAAAGATTCAGTTGACTTAGCTGGTAAATATCAATATGATGATATTTTAAGTTATGATTTAGAAGTTAGTATTAATAAACAAACTGAAATAAGTGAAATTGCTAATTTTAATTTCATATATGTCTTCAGTGTGACAGCACAACTTCAAAACAAAAATAAAGATTTTATTACTGTATTATCATTTGAAGATAGTAGTAGAATTAATGAATTTATTAATTTTAGAAATAAAAATAAAAAAAATTTTGAATTTACAAAAGATTCGGTAATTATAACTAAACAATTTGCTAGTAAACATAATTTATCTGTTGGTGATAAAATAAAACTTTCAATATCAAACCAAACGATAGAATTAACAATAACTCATATACAAGATTATTATTTTGGGAATAACGTATATATTGCAAAAGAGATTTTAGAACAATATGATGTTACGCTAGACTATAATAAAATATATGTTATAACAAATCTAACAAATCAAGAAAAAGATGTTCTAAAACAAAAATTGGAAAATAATTCTTCGATAACCAAAGTGGCTTTAAAAGAAGATTTAAAATATATGTATGATCAAACATCAAAAAGTCTTTCAAGTATCATAATTATGATGGTGGTATTTTCATGTGCATTAGCATTAGTTATAAATTATAATTTGATTTTAATAAATATCCATACAAGAACTAGAGAAATAGCTACATTAAAAGTATTGGGTTACCAAGAATTTGAAGTATCGGGATATGTTTTTCGTGAAACTTTCATTATCTCATTAGCAGCAATATTAATAGGTATTTTACTAGGAAAAACATTGCATTTTTCTATAATTAGTATTATCGATGTGGATGGAGTAATTTTAGCGAATGAAATTAAGTCATTAAGCTATATTTTAACATTTATTTTATCATTGGTTTTCTTAGGCATCGAATACTTCCTTTCCCTTCCTCAAACCCGCAAAATCAATATGATTGAAGCATTAAAATCATATGATTAATTAAACATAGGCATAGAAAAACATAAAATACAAGAAAACGTTTTAAAATACAACTAATTTACAAAAATCGCCTTTACATCAAAAATTGATTTTGGTATAGTATAGGTGTATCCAATATATCATCGTATAATTGGTCTAATATGGTGACCAAGTTTCTACCATGCACCCGTAAAGTGCATGACTACGATTGATAACCTTTTTTTGGTGTTGTCAATGTAGTAGAAACCAAAGTGTCGCACTTTGGTTTTTTTGTCTTCTAGTATGATATATTGTATACGCACACAAAAAAAGGGAAAGGAGATCTTTATGAAACAAAAAATCAGTGCGTTTTTCAAGTTTGAAGAACGCAAAACTAACTTCCGCGCTGAAACAGTTGGCGGATTAGTTACTTTCTTATCAATGTGCTATATTTTAGCCGTTAACCCATCAATGATTAATGCTGCTAAAATTCCGTTAGGTGGAGCATTTATTGCAACTGCTGTCGGTGCCGCTCTAGCAACAATTGTAATGGCATTTATGGCAAATTATCCAGTAGCACTTGCTCCAGGAATGGGTGTTAATGCATTCTTTACATTTACTATTTGTAATTCAATTGGTTATTCTTGGCAAGAAGCATTAGCAGCATCATTTATCGGTGGTGTTATTTTCCTAGCAATTACCTTTACACCATTAAGAAAAAAATTAATTGATGCTATTCCACAAAGTCTTCGTGCTGCAATCGGTGCAGGTATAGGTTTGTTTATTGCCTTTGTTGGCTTAAAAGCTGCCGGTGTGATTGTAGCGGATCCATATGGAACTTATGTAAAATTAGGAAACTTAGGTAATCCAAAAGTATTAGTAGCATTATTCGGTATAGTCTTAATATTTGTTTTATACAACCTAAAATCAAAAGTAAGTAACTTCTCATTCATTTTAGCAATCTTAGCGACTGCATTATTGTATGCTTTATTAAGTTTAACTAAAGTTATTGATCATAAAATTGTATTACATAAATATTCTGATTTAGCAACATTTAAAGAAACTTTTGGTGGTTTTATTACTGGATTTAAAACATTTTTCCAAGATACTACATTAGAAAATGGTGAAGTCTTTACCGCAACTGCTAAACTAGTTACTTTACCAGTTATTATTTTTGCATTGGTATTTGTAGATATTTTTGATACTGCGGGAACTCTAGTAGCTGTTACTAAGGCTGCTAACATTCAAGATGAACAAGGTAATATTCCTAATCTTGAAAAAGCGTTATTTGCTGATGCGGTTGGGACATTAATTTCTTCAACTCTAGGAACACCAGAAATTACTTCTTATGTAGAATCATCAACTGGTGTTGAATCTGGTGCTAGAACTGGTTTTTCAAACCTTGTAGTGGCTGCATTATTCCTATTATCAATTGCGTTATATCCGTTAATGGCCATTTTTAAAATTCAAGAAGTTACCGCGATGGCATTAGTATTAGTCGGTGTATTAATGTGTGAACAAATCGCAGATATTGACTGGTCAGATAAAGCCAGCGCAATCGCATGCTTTATGACAATCCTAATGATGCTTCTAACATTTTCAATCGCCGATGGAATTGCTTTCGGATTTATCAGTTATGCAATTGCTAAAATCGCTCAAGGTAAACCAAAAGAAGTACATCCATTAATTTATATCTTCTCTATTGGTTTTATCTTTTACTTTGCATTCCACTCCCTAGATTTTAAAATATTTTAATCTAACACTATCATTACTCTCCTTTGAACGTATCTATTAAGATTCTACTTAATAGATACGTTTATAATTATTTACCAATAAATTTGATCATTTTCATTGTTATATATAGTGAATCGTAAGACTCAACACAGTGGAAAATGCCCCCTGACCAACTTTCCCACTATTTCAAAACAAAAACAATTAAATAATATTGGACAAGGTATCCATATGTCCATCACCTAATGCTTGTTTTGATAAATTTCAAAACAAGCATTTTAATTATTAATCGAATAGAGCATTAAAAGTCTTATTAATAGATACAATACTTCTATTATAGTACAATAAAAATAGATAATAATTTAAGAAGATGATTTAATGAAATTATTAGGAATTCATCATGTTACGGCGATTACCAGCAGTGCAGAAAAAATATATGAGTTTTTACCTATATTTTAGGAATGCGTTTAGTTAAAAAAACTATTAATCAAGATGATATTCATACTTATCATTTGTTTTTTGTAGATTATGTTGGAAGTCCAGGGACAGACATAACTTTTTTTGATTTTCCAAACATAACAAAAGGAAAAAAGGATTAAATAGTATTTCACGAATTAATTTCGTGTTTCAAACGATGAAGCGTTATTATACTGGCAAAAAAGATTTACAAAATTTAATGTAAAGCATAGTGAAATTGTCAAACTCTTTAGTCATAATGTTATCTTTTTTGAAGATTTTGATGAGCAAGCCTATGCATTATTTTCTGATGAAAACAACTATGGAGTTTCAGGGGGTATTCCATGGTTAAAAGGACCTATACCTAATGAATATGCCATTATCGGGCTAGGGCCAGTCTTTCTAACTATTGATGATTTGCCATATATGAATAATGTTTTACAAAAAGTACTATTTATGAATAAAACAAAAGAAGAAGGAAGTTTGGTTTTATATGAAATGAATGAAGGAGGAAATGGAGCTAGCATTATCGTAGAAGTTGTATTGCCAAAAATGAGGGTAGCAACAATGGGATATGGAACTGTTCATCATGTGGCCTTTCGGGTAAAAGATGAACAAGAATTATTTCAATGGATAAATTATGTTTCGAAATTAAAAGTCCCACATTCAGGTTTTGTTGATCGGTTTTATTTTAAATCATTGTACACTAGACTTTATCCAAGAATATTGTTTGAGATTGCAACTGATGGACCAGGATTTATTGATGATGAAGAAGATCATGAAACATTGGGTGAGAAATTAGCTTTACCACCACGTTTTCGTAGTCAACGAGATTATATTGAAAGCATAATTCGCCATATTGATACAATTCGAAGTAATAAAGTATTTGAAAAAGAATATTTGTAATGGTGGTGTTCTATGAAACACATTTTTATAAAAGGAACAAGTGATAAAACTTTATTTTTATTACATGGTATGGGCGGAGATGAATATGATTTAGTAGGGGTTGCTGAAATGATTGATAATAAAGCCAATGTTCTTTCGGTAAGGGGAAATGTATTAGAAAATGGTATGTCGCGATTTTTTAAAAGGTTTAGTGAAGTAGTGTTTGATGTAGAAGATTTAATGGCAAGAACGTATTAACTATATGATTTCTTACAACAATCAAGTGAATCTTATCAATTTGATATTAATAAAGTTATAGTTCTAGGATACTCAAACGGAGCCAATATTTTAGCCAATCTTTTAATAACTATTCATGATTCTATTAAATATGCTATTTTATCTCATCCTATGATACCAAGACAAAACATTAATTTACCTGATTTGACTCAAGTAAATATTTTTGTCGGTGCTGGAAAAAATGATCCATTGGTCCCCAAAGAAGAAACCAAAAAATTAATTCAATTGCTTACAAATGTAAACGCAAAAGTAGTAACTATATGGACTAATACTGGACATAAATTATCTCATACAAAAATTATTGAAATGAAAAGTTGGTATAAAAAATTAAGAATTTAATTTTATTAGTTTTTAAAATATTGTAAAAAACTATATTAATAGGATAAAATAGCATTGTAAAATAAATGAAAATTATTTAAATGATGGCAATTAAATTTGATTATGGAACTTTTATAATTTTAATATTTATATTGATTGATTTAATTTGTGCTAATTTTTTCCTATAGTTAATCGAAATGAGTTATTTGGAATTAGAACATATAGTACACTTGAATTCGATGATGTTTGGAAGAGTATCCATAAGAAGGCTAGTATTGCCACTATTCCTTTTGTGATATTATTGTCAATTTGTTTATTTATTAAGTATTCAAAATTAAAAGCATTTCTTGGAATTTTTATAAATTATATATTATTTGCAATTTTGATTTTAATTGAGATTAAAGTTATTAAAAAATAAAAAAAGACAAAATTTAAAAGATAGAAGGACAAGAATTTAAATAAAAAACCTAAAGTAGTTTACTACTTTAGGTTTTTAATAACTTATTCCAAGTGATTTTAAAAATTCCCAAATTATTGTTATCCAACTTTTAACTATTATTCCCTTGGCAGCAAGGAAAAGAAAGATAAGACCAGGGATAATAAACATAAGATTTATAATTAGGTGTTTTACTTTTTTGTGTTTAATTATTGGGTAAAAATCCATTATCATAATTAGTAAATATATTACGCCAATTACTATCATTTTGACTCCTCTTTCGGACTTTTAATATTAAAGATTAATGAAATTAATAGCAAAATAAATGGAAAAATTATTTGTAAAGTAACCCAAATAAACGGTGCACCATTTTGTGCAGCAAGAGTGTGTTGAATAGAGTTTGCCGATAAAACTATGGCTGCTGTCATTAGGAAAAATCCCACTGATAATACAATATTTTTATATTTTTTCAAATTAAAAATTTGGGAAACTGTAATGACTGTAACATAATAAAGTATAGAAATTTTAAAAATTAATAAAATAATTAGAATTACAATAAATAAGATTTCAATTCGAGTAATTGCTTCAGTAATTCGAATTAAACGGAAAGCAACTAGTGATGGAAAAACAAACATTCCAAATGTTTCACCTAATACAGAAATATCTCGTAATACTGTTAAGAAAAATGAAAATGCTCCAATAGATGCTCCAAGAAAAAAATATTTATAGGTTTGTTTCTTATTCATTTGGACATTCGGAGCAATCAATAAAAATACTACTAATTCACCAAATGGTATGGCATTTAAAATATGAATTCCTTGAACATATTTTTTAAGTGGTAAACTAAATATGGGAAATAAATTTCCGATTTCAATCACATTAAATAAAAATATTATTGAAAGTATGATTATAAATGAAGCTAAAAAAACATACATTTTGCTATATATAGTTAGAACTCTCAAACCGGAACGAACTGCCCAAGCAGTGATAAGAATACACATCATTACTAATATAATATATGGAGTAGTGGGCAACATAGAAGTTTTAGTAATATCGGTTAGGTCAGTAATATTAAACATTGTGATAGATAGAAAAAAAATTAAATAAATTACACTTATAATTCTTCCTAAGATCGGTCCAAAAATTTGAATAACGATTTGAATTAAATTTTTGTCTTTAAAACGGTTAATCAATGCTCCATACATAAAAACTGATGGAATAAAGATAATAAACGCAAAAATAACTACAAGCCATGATTCCTGATATGTAATGTTGGAAATAAATGCGTTGAGGATAGCGGAGGCTTGGATAAAACAAATTATTGAATACATAAATTGTCTACCGGATATTTTTGTTTCAGCAATCGTCATTATTTTACTCCTCCTGGGTTATAAATACTAACAATTTGTCCATAATCTTTAATTACTACTTTTGGATTTATTTCAACTTCTAAAGAAGCAAAGATATTATCCCAATCATTTCTTAGGTTATTCCATTTTTTAGGATGATGTTGATAAATAGATAATCCAATTCCAAAAACATCGACTTTTAATTCTTGAAAATATTTAAAGGTTTGTGTAGCAACATTAATTATTTCTTGTTGGACGATATTATGTAATTCGCGATTTAAATCTTGTATAGAATATTTTTCAAAGCCAAGTAATTCTTCTACACGAGCTGTTATTTCAATTGTTATTTTAATTTTAATAGGATAATTGTCTTTATAAATAATTTCTTTTTTCGTTTTAATATCATCAAAGTCAAAAGAAACCATTCCGTCGTATGAAATAATTGTTCTATTGGTATTTTTTACATCTCCCTTAAGTAGAACAAATCCTAATGCTTCAAGATCAGTAATTTTAGCAATCATTTTATTATTACGAAAAACTGCAAAACCAGTCATATTTATCGGCATATCATCATCATCATTCTTATTTACGGCAAAAATCGGAATAACAGAATGAAATCCTTCTGTTAATAAGTTAGCTATAAAATTTAAGACAGATATTTTATAATGTTTAACCCGTCGGCTTATGGTTTGAATATGAGTGAAAAGGTAAATTGTTGAGTTTTGCTCTTGTTTAACATCCATTTTAAATACCTCGTCTGCTCTCCCTTCTACAATCAACATTAAAGTTTCCATCCGCGAGTTTTCGGATCGTACAAAAAATTCTAAATGACGATGTAAATCATCCTTAGCCACATCTTCGCCAAAAATAACTATTTGATTATGTTGAAGATATAATGTGCGATCATAATTAAGGTTTAGATGAAAAAAAGCATCTCGAATACTTCGTGTAGTTGTTTTTAAAACAATTTTTTTATCTTTATCATCACTCGATTGGCTCCCACCCCTTGATGGTGAAGTTTTAATCCCAATAACAGATACGTCAAAAAATCCTTCTTGCTCAGATTTATCAATAGCAATACCTGTTACTATAAACAACGTATTAATTTCTCTAGCATCCCAACATCCAACTAAAAATAATGAACATAGTAATAAAAATACTAGAATGAATATTTTTTTCATATTTGAACACCAACCCGATCCTCGGCTTCGTTTTCTTTAATACTGTAATTCTTCATATTAGATCCGCGACGAACAATATTATTTTTAGCAATTCCTTCCGGACGTTTTGTCATTGATTTTAATTGTGTACGAATTATACTATCTTGATTATAACGAGTAAACCCACTAAAATACGGGACACCAAATGAAGTAAGGGAAGCTAAATGGATAAGAATAGCTAATAGACCGATTACTAAACCGAATAAACCAGCGAAAGTTGCTAGAATCAAAACAAAGATTCGTAAAACAGGGATTGTTTCGCTTTGGTTTGGAATCAAAAATGAAGCTACGGCGGTAATCGCCACAACGATTACTACTGGTGCTCCGACTAGCCCTGCGTTAACTGCTGCTTCCCCCATAATTAATGCTCCAACAATCGAGATAGCTTGGCCCATTGGACGAGGTAAGCGAATTCCTGCTTCACGCATTATTTCAAAAGCAAATAACATAATAATGATTTCAATAATAATTGGGAATGATGTTCCTTCACGGGCATTAATTATTGTGACTAATAAGGTTGTAGGGATTAAACCTTGGTGATAATTAACCAAAGATATGTAAAAGGCAGGTCCAAAAACAGCAATTAAATATGCCACATAACGTACAATACGTATTAAATATGTATAAAGATTTCTTCCATAATAGTCTTCAGCTGATTGAAATGATTCAATAAAAAGCATTGGGACAGTTATAACAAAAGGAGTACCATCAACTACAATAGCAATTCGACCTTCGAGGATGTTTGCTGCGGTGACATCTGGTTTTTCGCTATAAGCAATAGTCGCAAATGGTGAAAAAGAGGAGTCTTCAATATATTCTTCAAGAACACCTGATTCAAAAATAGCATCAACTTTGATTCTTTTTAACCGACTACGGAGTTTCTTTAAGACATCAGGATTAACAACATCCTCTAAGTATATTAATGCGACATTGGTTTTTGATTTTTCACCAATAACATAATTTTCAATTCGTAAAGAAGGGCTTTTTATTTTTCGTCGTATTAAAGATGTATTTGTTCGAATATTTTCAGTATACCCCTCACGCGGACCGCGAACGACAGCTTCTGATTGTGGCTCAGTTACGGCCCGTTTTTCAAATCCTTTAGTGCTAATACTTAAACATGTATCACAATCATTTACAAATAAAATAGTATTGCCATTTAGACAATCTGATATTGCATCATCGTAAGTTGATAATCGTTTAACTTCAGGATTTTGTAAAATCTGTTTTTCAATAAATTCAATTAAATTATCTTTGGATTCTAAAGTATCTTTCCAGTCTGAAAGCGGTGATAATATGCTTCTAGAAATAAAAATATTATCTACTAATCCATCAACAAAGACAAGTGCCCCCTCATAGGAAGAATCTTTACCAAAGGTAAAATTCCTAATGACAATATCAGCACTATTCCCAAAAATTGATTGAATATTATGAATATTATCACGCAAATTGTTAGATAAAAATGAGTATGTAAATTCGTCTTTAGGGCCTTTAGGTCTATTACGTAAATATTTTAATTTTCTTCTAATAAAACTAAACATTATTATCACCTCATAGTTGTTATTATTATATCCATTTTTTACATAAATATAGAAAATTACTCTGAAAAGAAACTAAATATATCTTTGAAATTTATCAATATTAAGGTATAATTAGGTAAACAAATATGAGAGGTGATAATGTGGATTATATTGTTAAAACGTACAATTTAACTAAAGATTTTAATAACTTTCGGGCTCTTGATAATGTAAATATTACTATTAATAAAGGTGATATTTATGGACTTGTTGGTGAAAATGGCGCAGGAAAGTCAACCTTGATTAGATTGATTTCAGGACTAATGATTCCAACAAGTGGAACTATTGATTTACAAAACTTAGGTGGTTTTGGCTCCCTTTCCGCAATCGTCGAATCTCCAGCATTACATCCTTCTTGTAGCGCAGTCATGAATTTAAAACTGCAATGCGATCTTTTAGGAATAAAAAATTGCAATGATAGAATTGAAAAAGTGCTTGAAATAGTGGGGTTACAAGATTTAATTAATAATAATAAAAAAGTTAAACATTTTTCATTAGGTATGAAGCAACGACTTGCTATTGCGATGGCATTAATTAGTAATCCTAAATTTATTATTCTTGACGAACCAATGAATGGTTTAGATCCTCTAGGGATTATGCAAATGCGTGAATTATTTATTGAGTTAAATCAAAATCATAATATAACATTTTTAATTTCTAGCCATATCTTATCGGAACTAGATAAAGTTGCCACAAAATACGGTTTTATAAGTCGGGGAAAACTATTACTAGAAATTAGTGCTGATGAAATTCACAAATCTAATAAGACAATTGAAGAATTTTACCTTGGAGTAATTGGAGGTATACAATATGCGCAACATCCTAAAAGCTGATTTTCGCAAATATTTTAATGGCAAACTTTTTATTGCTACAATCATCCTGCTAGTTGTTTTTACGGCATTGAATGCTGTTATAAATTATTTTCTTAAGTTAAATAATGAATATACTTATTTTATAAATCCACTAACTTTTTTAGAAAAATCATTTAGTCCTACGCAAGATTTTGGTATTTTGTATTTAATATTTATGATTGTTATTTTAGTTTCTGATTTTAATCACAATACAATTCGAAATAAAATTATTATAGGATATGATCGCAATACTATCTATCTTTCTACTTTGATTTTTACATTAACTACAACTGTGATAAGCTTTTTAGTTTATTCATTGTTAAATTTTTTATTTGCTGGATTAATTTTTGGATTTAAGGGGATTAAAGCTATAAAAGTTGTTGAAACATTGTTGATGTATGTTTGTGCATTAATATTTTATTATTGCCTTGTTCAGTTAATGGTTTTCTTAACTCGCTCAACTATTGGCTCTATTGGAATTATGATAGGACTTTCATTTTTAATAATAATTATTATTTCTTCTGTATTTACATCCGCTAAGCTTAACGATACAACAATAAAATCTTTAAAGTATGTAATTATATTTATTCCAGTGCTTCGCTTAATGATACCAACAATTGGTGGACTTTTACCAGGATTAGAGTTTACGGGATTTAATGCAGTATTATCTATATTTGTTAGTCTTGTGGTTAGTGGAATCCTAGTTTTTGTTGGATTATACTTAAATAAAAAATTGGATTATAATTAAAAATAACTTCTTAATTTAAAAGATATCCTGAAAAATTCACTTGATAAAATTAAATCAAAATATTATATTTTTATTAGAATAATTTAAAAATAGGGTGAAATTATGAATATATTAGCCACCTTAAATCGAAATTACTTGTTCCATTTTTTAGTGATGGTTGATTCACTTATGTATCATCATCCTCATGAAAAAATTGATTTATATTTAATTAGTAATGATATTAGCCTTGAAGATATTAAATGTTTACAAATGTTTGATAATCTAAGCATTCATCTTATGCAATATCATAATCAAATTTTAGCAGTTGCCAAAACAACTTATCGCTATCCACCTGAAATATATACTCGATTATATGCTATTGAATATTTACCAAATACTGTAGAGAGAATTCTATATTTAGATCCAGATATTATCGTTTTAAAAAACTTAAAATCTTTATATGAAATGGACTTTCAAGACAATTACTACATCGGTGCAACCAACGTCAAAGGTTTTTTAACTCGATTTAATAACTGGAAAAATAAAGCTGCTAAAGGATCAAAATATTTAAATACTGGTGTACTGCTGATTAATATAGAAAAGTTGAGAAAAGAACAAAATATTCAAGAGTTAAATGAATATATTATTAAAAATGAAAAACGTTTATTTTTACCAGACCAAGATGTTTTAAATGCTTTATATGGTAATAAAGTAATCGTAATTGATAATTTAAAATATAATTTAAGTGATCGTGCTATAAAACGATATAATTTAACTAAGCGGAAAAAAATTAATCGTCACTGGGTTGACGAAAATGCTTATATTATTCACTATTATGGGAAAAACAAACCATGGAAAGATAAATATAGAGGTATATTGAAACCATATTATGAGTTTCATGCGGAAAGAGTGAAAAAGATAATAGAATCATAACGAGAAAAAGTGGGTGAGATAATGAAAAAAAATACAATATTACTTTTCATATTATTACTAATGTTATTTTTAGGAATTACCGGTTGTAACAATGATAAAAATAATCAAAATGACAAAGAGCCACCACAAGTAGATTATACAATTGTTGATGAGATAGGTAGTTATATTATTCAAAATACTCCTGATGTAATCACACCAGGATTTCAATTAATTACTACTCACCCACAATATAAATTTGACATAACTTATACTTCAAATAATTTATTAATTTCTTCTGAAGGAATATTTTTTTCTACTTCCCCCCAAGAATCAATTCTTACTTTTGAAATTATTCATAATAAGGTTCGAAAAAAATTTACTAAGAAAGTTATTATTGATAAAATATCTCCACACATATTACTAAGTCAAATACAAAATATTAATAATCCTAATAAAGGCCCAAATTCCTGTGTTAATCTTGACCTTAATGTTTTAGCAAATACCCCGGAAAAAACTTATCTTTTCGGCGGGAAATTTAATATTTATTCGGAATATGATTTGCTTAATAAGTTTTTAATATTCATTAATGGCGAAATTAGTCTGAGGACCACACTTGCTAATATTAATGGTAATATGTTATTTTATTTATATGAAAATAAAACATATTTAGGAGTTGATGGTAGCCTTAATGTTTTACGTGACGAACCAAAAATTTATGAAGTAAAAGAAGTAATGGATGCTAGTAAAATCTTAGAGACATTAATTAATGAAGAATTAGATATTAGATTCATTGAAATCTTAGAAATATTTACTTCATTTGATAAATTTCCTAGAGAAATCATTAATTATTTAGCCAATATCAAGTATGATGAACTAACAACTGACGAAAAAAATTTAATCGATGCAATCCTAGGTTTGTTTACAATAAGTTATCAAAATTCAAATTGCTTGTTAGGTATTAAAATTACTAAAGAGAATTTTCAAAATATTTTAATTCAAATCAACAATTTAAGTAACATTTTTAATAATATCGATGCTCTTTTGGTGTTTTTAAATGACAACTCTTATTTAGAATTTACAATAAATGTTATCGAGAATAATATTTCAATTATTAAACTTGATACAAATATTAAAGTTGAATTACCAAAAGAAAATATGGAATATGAAATTAAACTAACATTAACTGTCAATACCAATGGAGTTAATAAACCGATATTACCAACCGAAGAAGAACTATTAAAATATCAAGAAGTAGAACAATTCTCTATTTTTAATGATTTCTTTAGATCAATTTAAAAGTAATAAAAACCCCTAGATTAAATGTTAATCTAGGGGTTTTTATTAACTATTTATCGTTTCATAGTACGTAATAAGTTTTTATCTTCTGGTGATATACGATACGATTCAATCATTTTTTGAATGGCTTTATTATATGTCCAACGATCTAAATTTGAACTTTCTAAATAAGCTAAGCATTTATCGCGATATTTTGTCATGATTGTTGCAAATGCCCAAGCAATCCCCATTTTAGTATAATAATGATCGTGTTTAATTGAGTCTAAAATATTAATCACATAGTCAATGTAACTATCATTTAAAAAATAACATAACATCATTACTGTCATTACTCGTAATTTAAATGGATGAGTAGATTTTTTATAACTGGTAATAAGGTTCCACACTTTCTCTTGTTCTCTTTTAGCGATCTTAAAACTTGAACATAAGGTATCACATACTGCCCAATCATTAATTAAATTAACGAAATTATCAAAATATTTTAATAAGACATCAATATCATCTTTGGCTAAACCAATTACATAAGCATGAATCATCATTAACTCATAAGATGAAAAATCATTTGTGTCAAGAAAACTTTTATAGTCTTTTTTGACAATTTCTCTAGCAATCTTTTTTAGAACAGGATTTTTAATTCCTAGTACCGGTATATTTCCTGGAACAAGCTTTTTGATAAACTCTTGATGATTGGGGTTTTTAAGGTCTTCAAGTTTCTTTTTTACTTCATTAACATTCATGTTATCACATACCTTTGCATTAATTATAACAAATTATTTCAAAAATTGCTAATATTTTTAAAAAAGTAAAACATACTTGCAAATTACAAAAAAAATATACAATTAAGTAAACAAGGACGGGATGGTATCATGTTATTTAAAAGAATTCTAACTATATTACTTCTTTTTGTTAACACGTTTTTTCCTTTTTTCTTGCACAAATAAAGATTTAGAGAAAGAAATATTATTTGATAATAATCATAAATATGAGTTGTTTCAAAACTTTCAAGCATTAAACTTTGAAGATTTAAAATCCAAAATATCTTTAAATGCTAATATTAATGGTGATTTTGAAGGTAATACAGTTAATATAAAAACTGATTTTAAAAATTTATACTGAGTATAATGATAAAAATCCACTTATTTACGCAAATGGCACTATCGAAGCATTTATCTAAGAATTGAATAATATTAATGTTAGTGGTAATATAATGTTCTATCTAAAGGATCAAAATGCCTACTTAAAGAACATCCTTGAACTAAAAGAAGGCGGTAAAAGAATTAAGGTAGAAAAGAAAGAAGTAATGGATGTAAGTACATATTTAGAAAATGGATTGTCAAGTGATTTTAATGACTTACTGACAATGATTTTTAAAAAAGAATTTAATTATGAACTATTTCCACTAAATATATTTTCAAAAGTCTATAATGATTTAAATGAACAAGAAAAAGAATTCATCAATAAAGTTCTTGATAGCATAGTTATATATCAAAAAGGAAAAGAAAAAACAATAGAGTTTAAATTTACTAAGCAAGCTATAAGGGATATTATTGAAGCAACATTAGAATATTATATTAATTTCAATGATGCTCAAATATAATATGAAGACATTGAGGATATCTTAGAAGATTTTGATGAGATTCTTTCTTTTTTTAAAGATAATTTCTATATTAAATTAAAAATTGGTTTATTAGAACAAAGAATAACTACTTTGGAAGTAAAAACTGATTTAGGAATAAAAATATTGAAATTGGGTACTGATTTAACTATAACCAGTATTTTGAAAATTGAAATAAATCCAAAAAGACCAACTTTTCCAACTAGTGATGAATTAGCAACATATAAAAGAGTTGATAGTTATAGCATTTTTAATTAATTTTTTAAAATATTTGTTTAATATAATTGTATTTTCAAAAAATGAAGACTTCATTAAGTATGTGTTTAATCTAAACTAATAGTATATTAAAAGCGCCCTAATCAACAGCGCACTTTTGATAAAATTTATGACGATTATGTTTTAACATCTTAAAAAAATACACGAAAACGTATACAATTATTTCGAGGGCTAGAGGGAGGAAAAGGATGAAGAAGTTATAAGTATTATTGACAGTTATTCTAGGTGTTTTCAGTTTATCGGCATGTGATAATCTTAAGAAGGAAGTCAAATTAACTCCCAAGGAGAAGTTTGAACTTTTACAAAGTATTGAAGAAGAAACAGCGCCACTTTCAGCAAAGATGTCTTTTAATTTTGAATATCTTTCTAAAATTAATAATCAAGAATATTCTATTAAAACCAATTTAAAATTATTTTTGGAATTAGATGAATCTAATAGTTTAATAATTCATTCTATTGGTAATTTTTCTTTTGCTGAGGATCAAGAGAAATTTAGTGGAAATATAATGCTTTATGTCAAAGATTTCAAAGCATATTTAAATTTAAAAATTAATGGTACAGGGAAATACGAATATCTTACACTTGAACAAAAAGAGGTCATGGATATTTCTAGATATTTAGAACAAATTAATATCAATAATAGTGCAATTCTTCTTCAATTAATTAATTTGATTACAACGATAAAAAAAGAAATTCCTGAAGAATTACTAATAAACTATCAAGAAGCAAAATATGATGAATTAGAAGAAAATACTAAAAAAATTTTAGATGCAATTTTAAATTTAGTTAAAGTTACTGAAAGTAAAAACGGTAAAACACTTAGCATTAAAATAAGCAAAACCACTTATTAAAGTGATTTATGAAGTAAGAGGTATGACTTTTGATGAAGAAGAATATCAAGAAGAATTAGAAATGTTTGATGATAAATCTGAGATTGAATTTAAACTGCAATTAAAAAATAACAAAATTGTTAGTTCTGAATTAAAAGTAAATGTACCATTAATGATTGATAATATTAATTACACGATAAAATCAACATTTAAATTTAATAGCGGTGTATCCCGTCCACAATCACCATCAGAAAATGAACTTTCAAATTATCAAGAAGTGGAAAAATTTACAATTATAAGTATTCTAGACTGACTATAAATAATACCGATTAGTTGTTAAAACCTGACAAACCTTTTTGGTTTTGTCAGGTTTTTTTGTTTTAATTATAATATCATTTGAATTAAAAGTATATTAATGATATAATTTAGTTGGTTAGCCATGGCTAACTTTTTCTTTATCAAAAACTGACCTGAAAGGAAGAAGAACTTGATTAAAAGGAATATATTTCGGAGAACAATTTTAATCTCTTTATTTATCATTTTATTCTCGGCATCGACTTTTATTGGTATATTAGATATTAAACTAATAGACTTACTTAAATTAGATCGTGAAGCATGGCATAATTTTTTATACTTTCGAATTCCCCGTAGTGTTTCCATTGTTTTAGCATCAGCTGGTCTAGCTGTTGCGGGAATTATAATGCAAGCGATTAGTCAAAATAAATTTATATCTCCTACCACATCAGGGACAATTAGTGCTACTCAACTGGGAATGTTGGTTGCTTTACTGTTGTTCCCAATGGGAAGTTCATTTGTAAAATTTGGATTTGCTTTTATAAGTGCATTAATTTTTAGCATATTTTTGATGGTTATTTTAAATAAAATTAAAATAAAAAACATTATATATTTACCGTTAATCGGCATGATGTATGGAAGTATTATCTCGAGTATTACAAGTGTTCTAGCGGGAATGTTTGGTAAACTTCAAACGGTTCAGTCTTGGAATGTTGGAAGTTTTACGTTGCTTGTTAAGGGGCGTTACGAATTATTATATATAATTTTTATTCCCGTACTTTTAGCTTATATTTACGCTACCAAATTTAGTATTGTTGGAATGGGAGAGGATTTTTCTAAAAATTTAGGCATCAATTATAAAAGTGTTATTTTATTGGGGTTAGTATTAGTTTCCATAATATCTTCGCTTACATACATTATTGTGGGACCATTACCTTTTTTGGGGTTAATTATACCGAATATTATTACATTAATATATGGCGATAACTTAAAGAAGAGTATGATTGATATTATCTTTTTAAGTGCAATTTACATTTTGATTTGTGACATTTTAGCAAGAACCATTCGATATCCATATGAAATACCGATTAGTTTTGTGGCAGGGGTTTTTGGGTCATTAATATTCATAATTATATTATTCGGGAGGGTAAAATATGGCTCAAAATAAAAAACTCCAAACTGGAATAATTTCTTTAGCAATCATTGTGATTATTTGTTATATGTTGATTAAACTAATTGGTGTTCGGTCTTTATTTGCCTTAAAAATGATTGTAAAAGTACGCTTTCCAAAATTATTGGCACTAACTGTATCGGGTGTTTTAGTAACTAGCGCAAGTTTAGTTTTTCAATCAATAGTGAATAATAGAATATTAACTCCAAGTATGCTTGGATTTGATGCAATATATATTGCAATTCAAACAATAATTATTTTCTTATTAGGATCAGTAAATTTTTTGTTAAATCCGATTTATAACTTTATTTTAAGTACAGGTTTAATGATAATTGTAACTTTAATAATGTATCGGCTTGTGTTACAAAAATCGAAAAATAATGTTGTAATTTTACTACTAATTGGATTAATACTAACGACATTTTTAAACAATATGGTCACATTTTTGCAAAGTATTATGTCCCCAGATGAATACTTAAACCTTTCGGCAGGTATTTCAATTAGCCTAACGAATATGAATTTAGACTTAGTATTAATTGCTTTACCAATAATGATTACGTGTATCGTGTTGTTTTATTGCGATGCCAAAAGGTTAGAAATTATATCTCTTGGAGAAGACAATGCGATTAACTTGGGGCTATCATACAATAAAGAAGTAATCAAACATTTAATATATATTGCAATAAGTATGGCGATAGCTACGGCGTTAGTGGGACCATTGTCTTTTCTAGGATTAATCGTTGTGAATTTAACTCGCGAAATTTTTAAAACCAATAATTATAAAATTTTAATTATATTTTCAGGATTACTTGCGATAATTTTTCTATTATTAGGTATAACCATTTTAGAGATTGTTGGCCATATTACTACTTTACCAGTTATTATAAATTTAATCGGGGGAATTTATTTATTTTATATCGTTATAAAGGAGAATAAAATATGATTATAGCTCGCAATATATATAAGTCATATGATAGTTCTACAGTTTTAAAAGGAATAAATGTGCAAATTCAGAAAAATAAAATTACAGCTATAATCGGAAAAAACGGAGTTGGAAAATCAACTTTGCTTGGAATAATGGCTCGATTATTACCAATGGATGATGGTGAAGTCTTACTTGACGGAGTAAATATTAAAAACATTAAATCAATTGATGTGGCTAAAAGAATTGGAATTTTAAAGCAAACGAATAATATCCAAGCCAAAATAACTGTGTATGAGTTAATCTCGTATGGACGATATCCCTATTCTAAAGGTAGACTTACTTTGCTTGATAAGCAAAAAATAGAAAAAGCTATTTTGTATCTTGACTTAGAAGAAGTAAAGGACAAATATCTTGATGAACTATCAGGAGGACAACGTCAACGCGCATATATTGCGATGATTTTAGCTCAAGATCCAGAATATATTTTTCTTGATGAACCATTAAATAATCTTGATATGAAATATGCTTCTCAGTTAATGGGGATTTTAAGAAGAATAGTTAATGAACTTGGGAAAACGGTAGTTATTGTTGTTCATGATATTAATATTGCTAGTTCGTATGCGGATTATGTGATAGCGATGAAAGATGGTCAAATATATAAAGAAGGTAGTAATTTAGAAGTTATTACTAAAGAAGTATTAGATTATATCTATGATTATGATTTTAAAATTAAATGTATCGATGGACAAAATGTATGTTTATATTATAGAGAATAAAAAGAAAAGGAGAAAAATATGAAAAGATTAATATATTTATTTCTAATTATTCTAGCAGTATTTATTCTTTCGGCTTGTGAAGATGAAAAATTCACTGGTGAGACAATCGATATTACCTTTAATACGCAAATTTATGATGGTAAAGATGAAAAAGGTGAAAACAAATATAAAAATACCGTTGTTACTGAAAAAGTTTTAAAAAATCCAACAAGAATTGCGGTATATGATTTATCGGCTTTAGACACACTAGACTATATTGGACTTGATAAATTGGGGATTACTGATTTAGCATTACCAAAAAACAATTTAACTGGTAAACTAACAAAATATAATAACCGAAAATATACAAATGTTGGAACACTGTTTGATTTGGATGAAGAAGAATTAATTAAATTTAATCCGCAAGTTGTATTTATTGGCGGGCGTTCACTTCGAAATTATAGTAGAATAAAAGAAATATTACCTCACTCAAGTGTAGTTGGTTTCGACCTTCCGCAAGACCAATTCTTTAAAACAGTATGTGAAAATTTAGATAAATTAGGTAAAATATTTGATAAACATCAAGAGGAATTTACTAATTTAAAACAACAAATTATCACTACTTTAGTTAATATTAAAAGTAAAGTTCAAAATGATAAAAAAGTCTTATTTGTAAGTGTTTCAAGTCGAACTTTTTCTGTATATGCTAATCAAGGAAGATTTAGTGTGGTATTTGACGAAGAATATGGTTTTGGCTTTCCGGGAGTTTTAGATAGTGAAGATTTAATAAATAAAGTTCATGGTGAAATTGTAAATATAGAATTTATAAAAGAAATGAATCCAGATATTTTATTTGTCTTAGATAGCGATTCTGCAAGAGGAAATACCAGTACATTACAAGAAACATTAGCTACTTTAGATAAAGAAATTACAGCTGTAAAAGATAACAAAATTTTATTAATTGATCCATTTGCATGGTATATTATGCCGGGCGGAATGGACAGTGTTTTAACAATGTTTAATGATATTTTGCAATTATTTGAATAAAAATATGACTCTCTAATTAATTTAAATTAGAGAGTTTTTTAATTTATAAAGGCTTTATTGTAAACATAAAACTTACATATTATTTACAAAAATATGATAGATGCACCTTTCTTGTTTATGCTATAATGTAAATGTGTTAAAACGTTTACACGTTACGGAACTATTAGTGATATTTATTTAATTATAATCAAGGAGGCAATATGTATAAGTCAACTAAGAAAATTTGGTTATTTGTTTTAATGTTTATTTTAACTTTTACATTTGTTGGATGCAAAGAAAAAGATCCTAAAAATTGCGATTCAAAAGACGAATACGGATTAGGATATGATTATACTGATTTATCGGTTCGTGATTTCGTTTCTGAAGTTGGTATTGTTACTGTTGCGAATCCCTATGCGGCAAAAATCGGAATTGATGTTTTATTAAACGGCGGAAATGCATTTGATGCGGCTGTGGCAGTATCATTTGCGTTGGGTGTTGTTGAACCGAACGCTTCTGGATTAGGCGGAGGAGGAATTTTGGTCGGATTTAAAGCCGATACTGGTGAGTATGTTTCTTATAACTTCCGTGAATTTGTTCCAAAAGCTGGTGTTCCAAGTGCCTTTCCTAATTTAGATTCCGATGTTGATGATGGGCCAAAATCAAGTGGAGTACCAACTCAAGTTGCTGGTTTATTAGCAATCTTAGCTGAACAAGGTACAATGAGTCGCCAAGAAATTTTAAATCCAGTTATTAAATTAGCCAAAGAAGGGGTTAAAATTACTCCAGAACTAGCGCAAGCTATTCAAGATAATTTCCCTAAGATTATGCGTTCACGTACAGAAACTCAAAAAGTCTTTAGTGATGGAATCTTCCCTCTTCGCGAAGGTGATTTATTAAAACAAGAAGATTTAGCGTGGGTTCTTGAACAAATTCGTGATTATGGTCTAGAAGGATTCTATAAAGGTGAAGTTGCAAATAGAATTGTAGAATTGATGGAAGAAAAAGGCGGCTTAATCACTCATGAAGATTTAGAATATGCTATGGAAAATTATCCAATTAAAATTGAACCACTACATGGTACTTATCGTGGATATGATATTATTACTGTTAACTCTCCATCATCTGGTGGGCAAATTTTACTAGAAACATTGAATATGCTAGAAGTTTATGGTGATGTTAGTAGTTTAGAACACAATAGCGCGGAATATTTACATCTAATTGCTACTTTACAACAACTTGCATATGGCGATAAACGTAAGTATTTTGCTGATACGAAGTTTGTAGAAGTGCCAATTAATGGATTGATTTCTAAATTATATGCAGCAGAACGTTTCCAAAAATATAATCCAGATAGAGCATATTTGGGACGCAATCAAGGTGATAATGACTATGGAAATCCATGGCCATATGATGTTAAACCCAATCTAACAACAAACTTTGTTCAAACTGAAAAAGAAGAACATTACAGTACTACATCATTCTCGGTAGCTGACAAAGATGGTAACATTGTATCAGTTACTCAAACTATTAACTATTTCTTCGGTAATGGTTTAGTACCACGTGGCTGCGGTTTCTTTATGAACAATGAATTAAGTAGTTTCTCATTTACTCCATCAAGTGTTCACTACATTCAACCTTTAAAACAACCGGTTAGCCACATTATGCCTACAATTATAATGAAAGATGGAGAACCATTTGCAACAATTGGATCACCTGGAGGATTAAGAATTCCAGCGGCAGTTATCCAAGTAGTAGTTAATATTATCGACTTCAATATGGATATCCAAACAGCGATTTCAAAACCACGTATTTATTGCTATGCTGTTGGTAGTGATGAAACATATACTAATAAAAAAGATATATATGTAGAAAGAGGAATTCCTGAATCAGTACGTCAAGGACTAGTTCAAAAAGGTTATAATGTAATAGTAGTTGGAACTAGTGACATTGACTTATTCTTTGGTGGAGCCCAAGGAATTAGATTTAATGCTGAAACGGGAGAAATTCATGGTGGTGCAGATCCGCGTCGTGATGGAAAAGCTCTAGGTATTTTAAAAAATACTAATCCAACATGTTAACAAAAATCAATTACATTTAACTAAATATATTCCCCCCTGAAACACTTTAGTAAATGTAGTTGGTTTAAAATCAAGAAGGCTTGATTTGTAGTTGCAAAATCAAGCCTTTTTGTTATAGAGTTTTTATTATTAAATAGGAAATAATTATTGAGCAATTAAGAATTTCGAGCATTAAATAATGTGAAGTAATGGTAAAGAAATAGCAAAATTTTCATAAAATTTGCAATAAAATTGTTTAAATTGTTTTTTTAATATGATACAATATAAATGTAAAATAATGATGAAAAAAGTAGGAAATATTACATTATACCAATTACCCGAAAATTTCCTTAACTTTTTAAGTAAATTTTATGTTTATAATCAAAATAATAGTAAAATAACGTATGAAAAAAATTTATATAGACAGATCAAGAATAGCAATATATGCCCTTTTAGATTATAATTCAGAATCGATTATATAAACATTAAGTATATCTAGGTATATCAACAAGTGGAAAAATATGATAACGCTTTCAAAAAATGTTGACATTCAAATAATGATTGTCTATAATGTAAGTGAGGGGTGTTATCGTTTTATCACTTTTACATTTTGATCTATTTTATTTAACAATTAAATAGATAAATGAAAAAGCCAAAACTAGAGTGATCTAGTGACGGAAAGCTATAGGGTCTCATATTATCCTAACTAACATAGTGAGATAGCCAGTTGCCATTTTCCGTAAAATTGGTTTTTTGGTTCATTGATTATAATTTGAGAGTATAAGGAGAAAAATCATGAACAAAAAATCTGGCGTTTTGCGTTATTTTACGGTTCTAACTTGGATTGTCTTTGTAACAATCCTTTTTTGGCGTAGTCCAAACATTGATGCCGCATCCCGTCCGGATACTAATGTCTATTTCTTCCCAGATGGTCAAAAACATTCTACTGTTAACGTTGATGTAACAATTGTAGCTAGTACAAGTAGTCCAAGTGGATTTATTAACTTGTATTATGAATGGTGGTATAGCAACCCTGAGGGTAATGACTATCCAATGACCAATGAAGCGGGAGAAATAGTAAGAATTAATGTTCCGGATGCTAAGGGAAAAACTGTTGTTAAGTTTACGGCATCAAATTTTGTCGACCGCGGAAATGTTCCTGTCAGCATACCTGGAAATTACTATGTTCGCGTATATTCAGAAACGCAAAATGGAATGAGTGTTGCAAATTCTTTACCATACAGTTTACGTAAGGACACCGCTGGAAAAGTAGAAATTATTGAAATTAATGATTATGAAGATGGTCAAAGTGTAGGTTATGTTTGGATTAAAATTAACTATGTTGGAATGTACACTGGTAATGATAGCACTATTACTTCAAAAGTATACAAAATCGGCGAAGACGGCGAATGGCAAAAATATGAAGGGCAATTTAAAGTCACTAAAAATACAACGATTTATGCTGAATATACTGATGGTGTTAAAACAATAACTGCTTATCATACGATTACTAGCATTGATTCAACTGCACCTACAGTATCGATTGACTATGTTGATAATGACTATGAAAACCCAATTATAAAAGTATATGAAGATAAATCAGGACTTGCAAGTATTAAATACGGTTGGGTTAAATATATAAAAGTTGATGGTAAATATATTATCGATGAAGATGGCATTACATTGTGGCGTACAATGCCGATTTCTAATTACCCAGTAGGGTTATCTACATATCCAATTAATCTTGATAAAATTAATGATGTTCAAGGTGATGGATTCTATAGACTACATGTAATTGCGATCGATAGAGTAGGAAATGTATCTAATGAGGTAGTTTCTTCGAAGGTTGTGGAAGTTGACTTAACTGGTCCAGTTGTTAGTTTTGATGATCGTGGTATTCCACAATCTCAATCCCATTATGAAATAATCATTAATGTAGATGAAAGTGACTTAGGATTAAATCCTGATGGTACTAAGAAGTTATATTTCTTCATGTTAATTGATAATCAAATTCCATTCAAAGTCATTGAAATTAAAGATGGCGAAGTTGTTTATGACTTCACTGATTATAATGAAAATTATTTAGCTAATGTATATCAAGAATTAAAGAGAGGAAAATGGATTACACGTGATCCAGAAACAAATAAATTAGTTATCAAGGTTGACCCAGAATATTTCACTGAAGAACAAATTGAACAATTCAATGAAAAAGTTGCTATTTATGTTAAAGCTGTTGACGCATATGGCAACTATACATTAGCATCGACTGAGATTACATATCATCTAACAAAAAAATTACCAAAACCAGGCACATTATTTGTTAATGCAAGTGCCAAAGGTTGGCCATATAAAATTCGTTATGCACAAATAGTTTTAGTTCCTGAATTTTCTGATTTAGCAAAATATTACTTTGAACAAGCTAATGAGATACATAGCAATAATTTAGAAGTTTACTATACATTAAAATATAGTCTAAATGATGAAGATAAGAACGCGTTTAATCAATTATTTATAGATTTTGGTAATTACAAAAAAATTAATAACTTAGAAAACTTAGACGAATGGCTATCTAGTGGTGGATGGCAAAAAAGCCTTCAATATGAGGGTGGATATATTGGAAATATTGTTCCGAAAGAAATTCGTATTACTGAAAACACTGGCGATAAAGTGGTTCGCGTAATTTTACTAGATAAAGAAACAGGACTTGTAGAAATATATGATAGTTATATTGTAGATGGAGAAGAAGTTCCATTAAGTTTCAACAACATTGACAATCAAGCTCCAACCATCACCATTTCTACAAACTGGTTAGATGGTCAAAAAGTTGGAAAATCGATAGCCATTGATTTTGAAATTTTTGACGATTTTGGTTTCAGTCGCACAGTATTAGTACAATATCAATGGACAAACTTTGATGCTTCAAATAATGATAATTTACAATTATTAGATGGTAAATGGCGTTACTTAGTGCCAGAGCGTATCACTGCTTTAGAACCAGAAGTTTTAACAAGTGCTATTCAAAATATTGTTAAAACTGTTGGTGACGGTCGTAATTATCTATGGATTAGAGTAGTTGACTCAGTGGGTAATGAAGCATTATATTGTCAAGAATTTGTTATTGATACTACTCCACCAGTTGTGGACTTAAAAGTGCGTAATATGAATAAAACTGGTGACTATTTAACCCCTGATCAATATCATCTATTATTAGAACCGACAATCAACAATAGTCATGTTAAATTAGCATTAAAAGTCACTGATAATTACAATGGTACAGAAATAAATTTATCAAAAGTTTTATATCGCTGGGTATTAGATCAAGGTAATAATGATGATGTTCCATGGGAAGAAGTCTCTAAACCAAATTTAGCATTGCTATGTAATGGTGGAGAGTTAAATGAAGAGATTAGTTATGTAGAAAATATTGGAACAGGGTATTATCGCCTTGAAGTTAAGGCAATTGACCTTGCTGGAAACGAATCAGAAGTTGTTTCAAGTCCAGTTTTCTGTATTATTAATAGAGCTCCATATGAGCCAACAATTACACCAGTACTAACATTTGATGATGGCAGTGAATACGGTGTTATTGAAATTTTAATTACTACTAATGACCCAACTGTTGATGGAGTTTTCAAATATTCACTAATTAAAAATGGTGATTTTAATAAACTTTATAATTCCATTTCTAAACCAACATTTGAATATTCTAAAGACATTCAATATATTAAAGCTAAAAGTGTCAACCAAATTGGAACATTAAGTAATGGATATTCAGAATTATACATCGAACCAAAATGGTTCATTGTTCCAAGAGTATCAATTAACAACCTAGGTGCAAATAAACAATTTAACATCGAAACATTAAAATCTTTACTTCATAATATCCGTAATGAGCATTACAATACTAATATTATCACTTCTTATAAAGGAACAAATTATGAATTTGACCGTGTTGAATTTGCAATTACATCTACTCAATATGATTTAAGTAACATTGAAAAAGCGGATATTGTATGGTATGAAAACTTAACATTACATAACATTGAAGAATTAATTAAAGGCGATGGAGTATATCGTCTATGGGTTCGCGTTTATAATGTTTATCCTGTTACTCCAATTATTACTCAACCAGTTTATAAGCCTTTATATATCGCATACGATTATGTTGATTATGTAGTAGATAATACTAAACCTGAAGTAAAAGTATACAACAAACAATTAGTTTACTCTGACAATGTAATTAACTTATTAGATTCACAATATGTATGGTTTAGCGATAAACTAGAAGATTTAAATATTGAAATTTATGTAAATGGAGTACTACTTGAGGGTACAACTATTCGTCAAGATGCTGGAATTTATAAAGTTAAATATGTTGTGACCGACAAGGCTGGTAATACTACAGTTAGTGATGAATTAACAATTGATGTTCGCAATGTCATCACTTTAGTAGGATACAATAGTACTCAAACATTAATTGTAAAATATGGACAAACAGTAAATCTTTCACAAGTTACACCTGAGATACCAGATCGTATGCAATTCTTAGGCTGGTATTTAGATAAAGATTATACACTAGATGTTAATTCAATCACTGTATATGAAACACCAATTACGCTTTATGGTAAATTTGCATACATCAATACATACATTACTTTAGATCCAAATGGCGGATATGTTGAGCAAAACGTAGTAGTTGTTCCATATGGTTCTCGATATGTAATTTTACCAACTCCAGTTCGTACAAACTATATTTTCTTGGGTTGGTATTTAGGTGATTATAAATTTGAAATTTATGATGTACCAACAAAAGACATTACCTTAGTCGCTCGTTGGGAAGGTATACCATTAGTATTAGTACTTGATCCAAACAATGGTGAAGATTTAATTACTATTGAAACTAAATATGGTAATACTGTTGGATCGTTACCAACACCTGTTAAAGATGGTTATGATTTTGTTGGATGGTTCTTTAATGGCGTACAATATTTTGAAAATTCAATTATAACTCAAGATACTGTATTAGTAGCAAAATTCGAACCAAGTAAGTTACGAGTAGTTTTCAATCCTAACAATGGTCAAATGCCAACAACAATACTGGTTGAATATGACACCGTATTAGATCAATTACCAACACCAACACGCACCGGATATGATTTTGCAGGTTGGTATATTGATGAAGCGTTAACGAAATCATTTAATATCGGTCAACCAATTACCAAAGATATTTTCTTATATGCTAAATGGACGAAACATTTATATACAATTACATTTAATCCAGGCGATGGAACATTCCCAATCGAAAGTATCAGTGTTGCTTGGAATGAACGCCTTGTACGTCCAACTGAGGAACCTAAACTAACTAATTATCGTTTTGTTGGTTGGTTTAAAAACTTAGAAGATCGTTTCCCATATGACTTTAACACACCAGTTACGGAAGACTTTACTTTATATGCCAAATACGTAGGAATTGATTTAACCGTTACGTTCAAACCTGGTAATGGTTTGGCTGACTTTACTGTTCGCGGAACATATGGTGAACCACTTAAAGCACCGGTGACACCTGTTGTTACAGGATATACTTTCGTGGGATGGTTCTTAAAAGCTACTGATGAAGAAAGTTATGATTTCAGTCAACCATTAACAGGTAATATTCAATTAATCGGTCGCTGGGAAATTAATGAATATAGTGTTATTATCGATCCAAATAATGATAGTGAAATTTTATATCTAACACGTAAATTTAATGAACAAATTACTGCTCCGGCTACTCCAACGCGATATGGTTATATTTTTAAAGGTTGGAAAGCTAATGGTAAAGTTACATCATTCCCAATTACTGTTACATCTGACTTATTAATCGAAGCTATTTGGGAACCAACTAAAGTTAAAATTTATTTTGATGATTGTTATAGCAAAGTATATGAAGTAGAAGTAGATTATGAAAGTATTTTGAAACCAATTACAATTCCAAACCGTGAAGGACATACTTTACGCGCTTGGTATCGTGATAGTGATTTGACAGATATGTACAACTTTGATGAAGTTGTCCTAGATTCATTCACATTATATGCAAAATGGGATTTAAATTATTATCGTATTACATTTGAAACAAATGGTGGGACTAAATTAGCGTTCTATCAAGGATTCTACGGTTCGTCTCTTGCTCATTTAGATCCGGTTGTAGAAAAAGAAGGATATACATTTGTTGGTTGGTATAAGGATCGTTACTTTACTGAAATTTTTGACTTTAGTAAAGAAGTTATGCCAGCATATAACTTTACAATTTATGCAAAATGGGAAATTAATTATTACACAATAACATTTGAAACCGGAACAGATGAAGTTGTTATTGAACCAATCACATTAAAATATGGAGATACTATTTGTAGACCTGAAGATCCTGTCCGTGAAGGTTATTACTTTGCTGGATGGTATACATCACCTGATTTTGATATTATGTATATCTTTGGCAGTAAAATGCCAGCAGAAGATATCGTCATATATGCTAGATGGTTACAAGAGTTTTCCGTAACATTCTATGATGGAGATGTTCTATTAAGTCGTGATACAGTTACCGAAACATATAAAGTCAAACAGCCAAATCCACTTCCAACAAAACATGGTTATCAGTTTGCTGGATGGTATACAGATCCTCAATTAACTAATCTATTTGATTTTGATACGATTGTTACAGGTAATATTAATTTATATGCAAAATGGGAAACAAAACAAACAACCATCTATTTTGATGCAAATGGTGGAGAACGTGTTAATCCAATAATCGGTTATTATGGCGAACGACTAGATTTACCTGTTGCAATTCGTGAAGGATATCAGTTTATTGGTTGGAAAGATTTGGAAGGTAACTTTGTTACTTCAGTTATCGTTCCTCATGATGATATTACATTAACAGCTGTTTGGGAACCAAATATCTATACGGTGGTATTTGATTCTCAAGGTGGTTCATATATTCCACCAATTACTGCTCCATACGGAACTAAAATTGATATTCCATTAATACCAACTAAATTAGGATACTATTTCGTAGGTTGGACATTAGATGGTGAGTTTTATGTTCTAGATCGTATTCCAGCTCGTAACATTACTTTAGTTGCAGTATGGAACCAAGAATATACACCAGGATTAATCTTTGAATTAACATCTGATAAAAAAGCATATGTTGTTGCTGGATATACTGGAAGTAGCCAATACGTTTTCGTTCCAAATGAATATAATGGCTTACCAGTTATAGGAATTAAAAACAACGCATTTGCAAATAAATCTCACGTTATTAGTATTTATCTATCAGAAAATATAGCAACAATCGGTAGCAAAAGTTTTTATGGAATGGCTAATTTGGCTCAAATGATGTTTGCGCCAGGAAGTAAGTTGAGTTCGATTGGTACATATGCCTTCCAAAATACTCCAAAACTAGTTTCAATTAATTTACCAAAAGGATTACAAACAATTGGAAGTAGTGCATTCTATAACTCTGGCTTAAGATCACTAGTTATTCCTAATACTGTTACAAGTATTGGTGATTCCGCATTCTATTCAACTAAAAACTTGACTGATGCTAGATTTGAAGAAGGAAGTAAAATCACTACTATCCCTGCAAATCTATTCCGTTATTCTGGAATTACATCCTTTGTAGTACCTAACACTGTTACAACAATTGGTGATTATGCATTTGCAAATTGTGCTAACTTAAAAGTAATCTATATACCAAATAGTGTAACTTCATTTGGTGACCATATTTTAAGATATAGTTATAAGGTTGAAGAATTGACAGTTCCAGGAAGTTATCAAGTCATTAAGTTATTCTATCGTGCTAGTGATATGTCTAAAGTATTAACTAAAGTTAATGTTGCTCCTGGATCAACAAGTGTGACAAGTAGTTTTATATCAGGCATTTCAACTATTAAAGAAGTTGTTTTACCTGAAGGATTAAAATCAATTAATTCTAGTGCCTTTTATAGTGCGACTGAACTTGAAAAGATTAACTTCCCTAACAGTGTTGAAACAATTGGTAGTTATGCATTCTATAATACTAAAGTTTTGAAAAAATTTATTATTCAAAATGAAAGTAAATTATATAGAATTGACGCATATGCATTTGCATCAAGTGGAATAACAGAAATCTTTATTCCAAAAGGTGTAAATACACTAGGAACAAACATATTTGATTCAGCATTATCATTATCAAAAGTCGAATTTGATAAAGATATTAAATTAACAATAATTTCAAATAGAATGTTCTATAATACTCCAGCCTTAAAAACAATTGAATTACCAAGAACGATAACTCAAATTGATCCATATGCTTTCGCATCATCAGGATTAGTTAAATTAGACATACCATATGGTGTGACAAGAATAAGTGAATATGCGATGAGCAATATGAAATCATTAGTAGAAGTAAGTATTCCAGTCACAGTAACAACCTTTGGTGAAGGAGTATTAAGATATTCTACAAATATCCAAACACTAACGACTCCTGGTCATTATCGAGTAGTTAACCTATTCTATCAATCATCAGACATGTCAAAAGTATTAACGAAAGTAAATGTATCATCAGGATCAACAAGTGTAACAAGTAGTTTCTTATCAGGAATAACATCAGTAGTAGAAGTAGTATTACCAAGTAGTGTCACATCAATAGGATCAAGTGCATTCTATAGTGCAACAGGTCTAAAACATATTAATATTCCAGACAATGTGACAACAATTGGAAGCTATGCCTTCTATAATACTAAAGCACTAGCAAATATTAGTTTTGGAACAAACACAAAACTAACAACTATCAATAATAATGCTTTCGAAGGAAGCGGAATTACAAGTATTGTTATTCCAAAAACAGTTACAACTATTGGTTCTTATGCGTTCTACAATACTAAGAGTCTAATTAGTGCTAAATTTGAAAGTGGAACACAAATTAAGTCACTTCCAACATATATGTTTGCAAATTCTAATATTACATCATTTGTAGTACCAAATAGTGTCACATCAATAGGATCAAATGCCTTTGCAAGTTGTGCAAACTTAAAAGTAATCTATATACCAAATAGTGTAACTTCATTTGGTGACCATATTTTAAGATACTGTTATAATCTTGAAGAATTGACAGTTCCAGGAAGTTATCGAGTCATTAACTTATTCTATCGTGCTAGTGATATGTCTAGTGTATTAATCAAAGTTAATGTTGCTCCTGGATCAACAAGTGTAACAAGTAGTTTCTTATCAGGTATTACAACAGTGAAAGAAGTTATTCTTCCAAATGGTATAACTTCTATCGGGTCAAGTGCATTTTATGGAATGACTAACCTAGAATACATTAATATTCCAACAACAGTTACATCTATCGCTTCAAGCGCCTTTGAAAATACACCAAAACTTACAATTGACTTAATGAATACAAATTATAAATTTACGACTATTGGAAACTATGCCTTTAGAAATTCTGGAATTCAACGTATCTATTTACCAAATACATTAACAAGTTTTGGTGAATATGCATTTGCTAATGCGACAAAATTACAGGAAGTTGTGTTTGCAAGCAACTTTACAATAAATAATATTCCAACATCAGCTTTCCAAAACACAACAAGTCTAAAACAAATTAATCTACCAAATTCAATTACTACCTTAAAACCTTATGCATTTAGTGAGTCTGGATTAGAACGAATTATTCTACCAAATGGATTAAAAACTCTTGATAATTACTGTCTTGCAAATATGATATCATTAAAAGAAGTTTATATTCCAAATGGAGCATCTCGTTACTCATCCACAACCAGTGTATTAAATGGTTCAAATAATATTGAAAAAATAACTTTCCCAGGAAATACAACTTTACAATCGTATTTCTATAATGGTAGCGTTCCATCCTCAATTAAAGAAGTTGTTATTTCTGAAGGAACAACAACATTAACAGGCTCATTTTTAAGTGGTGCTACTGCGGTAGAAAAAGTTACTCTACCAAGTACTTTAACCCAAATAAATGCTAATGCTTTCCAAAATACTTATCCATTAAAGACTCTAATAATTAAAGCAACTAAAGTTCCAACTTTAAACTCAAATCCAGATCTTGCTCAATATAGTAATCTAACTATCTATGTAGTGGATAGTTTAGTTACTCAATATAAATCTTCATGGACTACAGTTGCTTCAAAAATTAAAGGATTATCGGAGTATCAAGGATAAGTATTAGATTAAACAATAAGCATTAGAGATAGGTTACATTATCTTAACTGTTAGGAGGATACCTTGAAAAAGAGAAAGGATGGAGATACAATATATTTATCGGTCTTCATCCTTTTTCTAAATAGGGGATTAAATTTCATTTAAAGGAAGGATAGTATGAAAGCAAAAAAAATTTTACGAGTCATAACACTACTAATAATCACTCTAACTCTATCTGCATTAAATCTAAAAGCCCAAGACAACTATGAAATTGCTACTGAGCAACAATTTATTGATTTATTGCTTTCGGAAAATGCGGATATGCATGGCTCATACATCCTTGTAAATGATTTAGATTTCACCAAAGGTACAGTCGTATATAATGGAAATACTTATGAACTTGATAGTTCAGGTCTAGAAGTAACTCCGATAGGTGAAAAAAAGGATGAAAATGGGGTATATCAAGATTCCTTCCATAATCCATTTAAAGGATCATTTAACGGAGCTGGTCATGTTATTAAGGGACTTAACATTCGCTCCAAAGCAATTGATAATGAATATGTAGGACTATTTGGTTACAATGAGGGAATTATTTCTAACCTTGGTCTAGTTGATTCTACAGTTGACGGTGGCGTCTATGTTGGTGGAATTGCTGGTTATAATATAGGGATTATTATCGGTTGCTATAATACTTCATCAATTACTGGAAATGGTTCCGTTGGTGGAATTACCGGAGTTAACTACGGCTATGTCCGAAATTGTTATAATACAGGCTATGTTGGTGGTGCAACTAAAATCGGTGGAATCGTTGGCCACAATAGTTCTATTATTACAGCGGTATATGACTTAGGAATTATTTCCGGACAATTGACAGAAGAAGGAACTAAAGAATATGGCAACATTTTTGGATACAATAGCCCACAAGGTGTCATTGGGTATGTAGAAGACGAAAATGGACCATATCAATTTATTAGTTCGCAAAGATATAGTATTGCCGGAGCGTATTACTGTAGTGAATATGATTTTGGTATAGGTTATAATGTTGGGTACCTTAAAAACAATGAGCGGTATTATGATAATGTTAAAACATATGCTAAAACATTAGCAGAGTTAAAAGATATTAATAATTACGATTATGGTTTTAAAACCGCAAGAACAAATATTTATCCAATAGGTAGTACTTTTTCTCATCGTACTACGGGATTCTTCATTAAAGCTCCAAGCGGAAAATTTAATTATCCTTTCCCTGTTGTTGGGACAAGCGAATATACGACAAGACATCATCATGAAAATAGTCTTCACACTAATGGATTTGAAGGTGCAGGAACTATTTATAATCCATTTATTATTAAAAATGAAGAAGACTTAAACAACATTCGATATTCCCTAACTTCCGCATTTAAACTAGCTAATAACATTACCTTAACAAAATCATTTGTTCCTATCGGAGATGAAAATAACACTTTTAAAGGGATTTTTGATGGTAATGGAAAGCGTATCTCCAATATAAATATTGAAGATATAAATCGCGACTATGTCGGGTTATTTGCATTTAATAGTGGTATTATTCATAACGTATCTCTTGATGTTAATATTAATACTCCAAATGCAAGTCGAGTTGGCGGTCTTGCAGGTTTTAACAATGGTCAAATTCGGGAAGTCTATGTCCAAGGACAAATTACAGGTTTAAATACTGTTGGTGGTATTACCGGCGCAAACGAACTTGGTAGTATTAAAAACTCCTTTAACTTAGCAGAAATAAGAGGCGTTACTGATATTGGTGGTATTAGTGGATACAACAGTGGAACTATTGAAAATGTTTATTCAAAAACTATTCCAGTATTAACCAATGGTGTAGTAGGAAATGTTGGCGGAATAGTTGGATTTAATGAAGATTCTAAAGGCAGTGGTATTATCAAAAATGGGTATCATATTACGCCGTATCAAATAGGATATCAATCAAGTATTGGTCAACCATATAATATTGCCAATTCTCGATTTACTAGTGAAAGTGACTTTAGCAAAATCGAAAAATTTCAAGGATTTAATATTCGTTTACTAAATAAAGGTCAACAAACAAATACAATTTGGGCAATCGAACCAGGGGTAAATAATGGCAATGCATATTTAGTTAATACCCCCCCAATTCGAATTCAAATGATAGATATTAATTATGACATTGAATTTGAAATAAATGGGAAATCATTGCGTTTATTCAATTATGATAATCATTTAATTCTAGGAGCAGATATCTATTTAGATCAAGTTTGGATTGATTTAAATTCATTTTTAATCATTAATCCGAATAATGCAGAAAACAAAAAAGTATATTGGGAAGTTCTATATCAAATGCCTAATGATGGTGTAAGTCAGGTAGTAAAAATTGAAGATCACTATATTTTAGGTGTTACTACTGGACGAGCCTATATTCGAGTAACAACTGATGATGGAGCAAAACAAATCGAATTAGAAGTATATGTATTAGGAAATGTAACCGACGTCTTTTTAGTTAATAAAGAAAATGGTAATCATACCAATCCTAATGATTTAGTTCCTGACCAAATCATTATGGAAAACTATACTAATATTCGTTTCTACACAGTAATACTACCAGAAGAATCAGCTGATAGTGGTATCATTTGGTCTAGTAGTAACGAGCAAATTGCTTCAGTTGACCGATTTGGAAATGTTTATCTACACTATCCTGGTAGTATAGATAATCCAGTCATCAATCAAAACTATACTAAAGAAGTTAAAGTGACTATTCGTGCATCATCAGTGGATAATATTTTAGTTTTCGATGAAGTAACAATTATTATTACCCCATCAAATAAGACATCGTTAGATAGTGGTTTAAAAGTTTACGAAAAAGGAACGAATATTCCGTTAAGTCGTAGTGGTAATCATTACTACTTTACTGATCCACATCGCTTAGTTCGATATGATGTAGAATATTTAAACTTAGAGTTTTATACAAATTATAACCAAACATATCGAATTAAAAGTAGCCATGCCACTGAAAATGATTCATTAGTTAATGGGAAAAACGTATATATTTCTAAAGGAGAATTAGTAGGAAATACTTATCAAAATAGAACCAACATTATAACTATTACTATTATTTCAGAAAGTGGTTTAGAGGAAAATTATACTTTAGAAGTAACTAAAGAATTAAGTTCAAATAAAGAAATTGATAAATTAAATGCAAGTTATGATCAACAAACATATTTAAATTATACTTATAATAATGGCGTCTTTACAATTACTAGTAGAATTCCATACGGAACTAATCGCTTATATTTTAATCCAACTTTAGCAAACAACAATTCAATTTATACTAAATCTAATTTTCATAAAATAACTTTTAATTTATATAATTCCACTCAAGAATATGAAGGTTATATTGACTTGCCAAATCAATCTGGTGTTATCATCGTTCAAATGAAAGTAACGGCTGAAGATAAAACTACAAAAGTTTATGATATTGAAGTGGTAATTGGATATTCTAATTTGGACTCGCTTGATGGACTATTTGTTGGACAATTAGGTCAAGAGAATTTACTAAACTTTAATCCAAATATCCATGAATATGATATTAATTTGCCATTACGTTATTTAAATAACTTATTAATTCAAGCAACTCCAACATTAGATGAATCTAATCGTCAAGCAAGCATAATCTATATAGGTGTAGATCAAAGCAAACCAGTTGAAACAAATAGTATTTTAATTGACATCATGAGTGGGCGAACTGTCCAAATTTTCGTTCAAGTCCAAAGTGAAGCAAATTATTACTTAAATATTAAAGAATATAATACTTATGTCATTAATCTTCATTCTGAAGCAAATAATGAAGCTTTATTATATCGAATTGAATTAAATAACAATATTATTGAAATTATCGAAGGTATTGATAGCTATAGTTTTACATTCACGAGTAGTTATGATACTGACTTATTGACAACTCTACAAATGAGGCTTGTCTCAAGTCCGTGGTCAACTCAACAAGTAATCTATGTGTTTTATCGTGATTACTTTAATAATACTCAAACTAACTATAACTTAACTATCCAGCCAAGATTAGGCTATTATCAAATCCCATTTTTCCAATCTGGCAAATATGGTTTTAGAATAAGAATCGTTGCGCAAAACAATGTTGATGTTCATGAATATTTCTTAGAAATAACAAAGGAACCATCAAGCAACGCTAAAACAAATTATATCGATTTAATTTATCAAAATAAGTCGATTCTTGAAACTCTATTAATTCCTACTAATACATCACAGTTTACCTACAATTCAATAAATAATTCTTATACTCTAATTAAAGAAATTAAAGTTCCTCATAGCACAAACTATGTGGATATTAATCTAGATATTTACCGTTATGCAAAATATCGCGTGAATAGTGATGATCGTTTATACAACAGTTATGAAAAAGCACGAGTTGATTTGTATACTAGTGTAAATAACCTTGTTATCGAAGTCCTTTCTGAAGATGGAAAATCTAAAACAACTTATATTTTACAAATAAGAAGAGAATATAATCCAAATACTCCATATCGTCAAGAATACTATTTACAAGACTTTAGCGGTTCTTATGTTTTATATGAAACAACTTATTTTAGCGGTACTGCATATGATGAAGTATTTGCGATTGAAAAAGAATTTGTTGGATTTACATTAAACTTAAATCATTATGATACGATTAAATCTGGAATAATTTTAGAAGATGGTTCATTAGTATTAAAATTATATTATACAAGAAATAGTTATCAATTTAGAGTTGAACCAGCTAAAAATGGTACGGTTGTCTCAGAAAGTGGATTAATTAAATATGGATATTTAATTAACTTACAAGCTATTCCTAATAAAGGGTATATTTTTGATGGTTGGTATCTTGGCGATACTCTAATCTCACTAAATCCAAATTATGTTTATCAAATGCCAGCATATGATGTTGCTTTAACTGCTCGATTTTCACTTCGAACATATTCTTTAATTTATGTTTTAAATGGTGGAATAAATTCTAGTTTAAATAAAGATGCTTATACAATTAATGATTTACCACTTACTATTTATGAACCGACACGAGTTGGTTATCAGTTTGGTGGATGGTATTTTACTAGTGATTTTATTGGGAATCCAATTAATCAAATTACTTTAGATAATATTGGTGACCATGTTCTATATGCGTATTGGATTTTAAATGATCATTCTAACTATAAAGTTGAATATTATTTAGAAGACTTAAAAGGAAACTTTGTATTAGAATATGTTCGGAATTTTAACGGACTAACCCATTCCGAAATTACAATAACTCCAGAAAATTTATCAGGATTTATTTTTGATGCCAGCAATAAATTAAACGTCTTAAGTGGAGTAATTCAAGAGGATGGTAGTCTAGTATTATCATTATATTATGTTCGCGATAGTTTCATTTTAGATTTAAACAATGAAAATCCTACTTATGGATATATAACAGGCCCAACAGGGACAATTCTATATGAACAACCGATAACAGTTGGCGCAATGCCAAATGCTGGATATCGCTTTGTTGGATGGTTTATTAATAATGAACTAATCAGTTCCGATTTAGATTATACATTTACAATGCCAGCCCATAATTTAGAGATTAAAGCTCGATTCGAAATTCAAACATACAATATTTATTATTATCTAGATGGTGGAATAAATCATCCAGACAACCCATCTCAATACACAATCGAATCTAAATTACCAATTGCATTACATTCTCCAACAAAAGAAGGACATACTTTCTTAGGATGGTATTTGACAAGTGATTTTAGTGGTATGCCAATAAATGAACTGGAGATTGTAGAATTGAAAGATATACATTTGTACGCAAAATGGGTTATTAATACATATGAAATAACTTTTGTTACTAACAGTTCGCATATCGTGGATAGTATTATCCTAGAATATGGACAAAAAATACCAAGACCATCATTATACCAAATTGGATATCAATTAATTAATTGGTATCAAGAAGATAGTTTTAGTACTCTATGGAATTTTGAAGAAGATAGAGTTACCCAAAATATGATTTTATATGCAAAATGGGAGTTAGTCCAATATACAATTACTTATTATTATAATGGTGGTATTTTAGCGGATGGTGTAAATAATCCAACTACGTATAATATTGAAACTGAAAACTTCGTATTACACGAACCAACAAAAGAAGGACACTCTTTTGATGGATGGTATCGTGATGCTGATTTTAGCGGTGAAAGAATCACTGAAATAAAAAAAGGTAGTTATGGAAATATTTCTTTATATGCAAAATTTACAATTGATACTTTTGAAATAACTATTCTAATTAGAGGACGTGGTCGAGTTGAGTCATCACTAGGAACAATTGAAAATAATATTTTAGTTGTTCCATACAAATCTTCATTTACTTTAACTTTAATTCCAGATGACGATTTTGTATTAAATAGTATTAAAGTAAATGGAGAAGAGATTGATTTAATTGATAGTTTACAATTCAATGAAGTTACAAGCGATTGTCTTGTAGAAGTGGAATTTGTTGGTGAAGAGCCTGAAATATTAACATTAAAACCTGGAAGCGGATATCGTGATAGAGTATATTCCATTGATCGAAGCGGTGAAAAAGCTTTATTCTTAGAATACTTTATTAATCAACCAGTAAGCGCAATTCGCGATTGTTTCTTAAATAGCCCAGATCGAATTAAGTTCTATAATACAAATGATGTGGAATTAAAAGATAGTGATGCATTAGGAACTGGATACAAGATTAAGTTATTTGATAAAACATATTCAGAGATAATCGACGAAGTTGTTGTAGTATTATTAGGAGATGTAAATTGCGATCGAATCATAAATGTGTATGATATGCAAAGTATAATTAACCATATTTCACTAACTAAGCAAATTACTCTTCCAGAAGAACTTATTGCTGCAAACGTTGCTAAGTCAAATTATATCAACGTCTTCTCAGTTCAAGAACTAATTTTACATATATCTCAAACAAAATTAATCTATGGATGAGGGTAGTATGATGAAAACACAACAGTTAGTCCATAAATTCTTCATAACAATTATTTTTATCTTAGTAGTATTTGTAGGATTTATAAGTATTGATGTTAATAGTGCTGATCAAAATGAATCAAATATTTATCATACTTTATCAGTTGATAAAACAGAAGTTAATCCAGGTGATGAAGTAAAAGTAACAGTTCGTCTAAATGAGGTTCAGTCTATTCCAGATGCAGAAAAAAGTATTCAAACATATATAGGAATTTTAGAATACGATACAACAAAATTTGAAGTAGTTCCAGGTGATTACAATGAAGCTGAAAATTTTTACAACCTAGATGAATCTACATATGTCATAGGACAGTATGAAGTATTAACAGAAATACCGGGATGGGGATTAGTTCCAGTCCCAACTGAACCAGAGATGCTTGTAGTTCGATACAATGCTGAAAACCCACAATATTTATACATTGAAGTGCTATACACGACAAATAAAGAAAGTTATAAACTAACTCAAGATTATGATGTAGTTACAATTAGTTTTATTGCGAAAGAGGGAGTTAGTGGAACAGCAGAATTTAAAATGGTAGACTCAACAGATATTGAAACAGGTGGATACTATCCATTTGAATCACCAAACTTTTATCAAATAAATAACTCCTCAGCACATCAAGAGGTAAATATAATTTCAAAAAATGCGGAAATTAAAAGTATTAAAGTCATTGATAAAGAAAATCCTGATGTAATCTATCAAGTAATTAAAACCGGCTTTAATTATTATGAAGTAGCAGTTTCTGAAGACACATTGCATATTTCAATTGTTGTAGAAACTGTTTCGCCAAGTGCTAAAGTAAGTGGTGATGGTGATCATTATTTTGATGAAGAATTCAAAAATTATGTGATAACAGTAGTTTCCGAAGACGAAACAGTCGAAAATGAATTTAATTTATTAATTAGGAGACTTTCATCTAATAACACTTTAAGTAATGTTCAATTAATAAACGGTATATTAGTAGATGGTAAAAATAGTATAGAAATAACCCCGGATATTAATGAATACACTTTAAATGTTAAATATACGGAAACTTTATATTTAATCTTTATGACAGCACCTGGCTCTAATGCTACTGTATTTATTGATGGAAATAAACAATCACATATTACTTTAGAAAATTTAGAAGAAGGTATTGATTGCAGTGTAATTGTTAAAGTTAAAGCAGAAAATGGTAGAGAGCGTCAGTATACCTTTACAATTAACATCTTAGAGCAAAATAATGATGTCTCAATAAAAGAAATAAAAACTGATTTAAGTGAAAATGTTACGATCGATGATAATGAATATACAGTAATTCATAATTATATATCAAATGAAAAAGTCCGTTTAATCGTTAGACCAAATAATGTATATTCTACTGTCAGTTTTAGTTCTTCATCATTAAAGTTTACTCGTACTGAGGAAAATAATGATGTTTACTATTTAAGTGATGAGTTAACTATTCCTACTAGTCGTCCAACAATTTTACAATATGCGATTACAGTATCTACTGAAAGTCATAGTCAAGAATACATAGTAAAATTAAGTTTTGCAGGAGTAGATACTGAGTCACGTCTAGGGGGAATTAAAATTAATGGTGAAGAAATACCGAACTTTAATCCGAATAAATTTGAATATTCTATTGGATCATTCCCATATAAAGTAGGACATATTAATATCGAAACTATTCCACTTTCTACGAATGCAATTGTCATTGGTGATGGAGAAGAAGTAGCTTTATTAGAAGGGGCAAATATTATAATTATCACTGTTAAATCACAACCAGGACACTTTGGAGAGCGTCAGTATACAACGCAATATTATTTATCATATTATCGAGATAGCAAATTAAATGATGAAATTGCATTAGAAAAATTGTTAATTGATGGAAATCCATTAGAAGGTTTTAATAATAATGTTAATGAATACGCCTTAACTGTCCCATATGAAAAAGCAAGCATAACAATAGAGCCAATTCTTGCAACTCAAAGTTATGGAGCAAAAATAACAGGACAATTTAATTATCAAAAATTACAAGTTGGTGAAAACATCATTGTCTTTACGGTAACTAGTGAAAGTGATTTGGTTAACAAACAATTCACTGTCAAGGTTATACGTGAAGGAATGAGCATTGATACCGCATTAAGCAAGGTGCTTGTTGATAATAATGAGGTTATGATTGCTGATGGGGAATATGTATATGCCGTTCTATATCAGACTGATGTAGTGTTCTTAAATGCAATTCCTCGTGATTCAAAAGCAACAGTAAATGGATTAGGTAAAAAAGAATTGACTGTTGGTGAAAATATTTTTACAATTACTGTAATTGCTCAAGACCAAAACTATACAAAAGATTATACTGTTAAAATTGTAAGAAATGCTCCTAATACCAATAGCAAACTTAAAACAATTAAGATTGATGGCGAAGAAATCGCTGGATTTGATCCAGATGCATTAACATATAGTTATACAGTTGGATGGGAAGCATTGTCGATTATATTAACTTTAGAAGTTGATGATGAAAATGCTCATATTTTACCTGGGAAATTAAAAACTGTTGAACAGCGAGTAGACTTACAAGTTGGATTAAATACTGTACCGATTTTTGTAGAAGCAGAAGATGGTTCAGTTACAACATATCAGATATTTATTACAAGAAAAGCTCAAATTAGCAAAGATAGTTCTTTAAAAGAATTACGTGTAGAAGGTTATGAACCATTTGTTTTACAAATTGGCGATGAAAAAGTGACACGATTTAATTTAATTGTCCCAAATGATAAAGAAGAAATAAGAATTATTGCAGTTGCTAATTCGCCAAGTGCCTTTGTTGTAGGAGCCACAACATATACATTGCGAGTTGGAGAAAATCAAATTGATGTTGTGGTGTTTGCAGAAGACAAGAGTTCAACATTATATCGAATATTTGTTTTTAGAGAGCCTTTATCAAACAATAACTATTTAAATAACATTGAAATTAGAGAAATTCCTAGTTTTCGATTTACCCAAGAGCGTGAAATTTATTATGTCACTATAGAAGAGCCAATTAATAAATTAACATTTGATATTGAAACGGCTCATGATGGAGCAAAATACGAAATAGTAGGTAATTCAAATTTAAAAACTGGGATCAATCAAATCGAAATTAAAGTAACTGCAGTTGATGGTAGTGTTCGTCCATACTTAATTTTTGTGACAATTCAAGCGACTTCTCAAACACTACCAAAACAACCATCCAAATCTCCAACTTTCCTTGTAATATCATTAATTATTACAAGTGTTATCAGTCTAGGATCTATTGCATACATCATCTTAAATACATTAAAAAAGAAAAATTAAAAAATTGACTTAGGGAGAAGAAAGATGAAGAGAAGGGTATTTAGAACGTTTATCTTACTAGGGTTATTAGTTTTTATCATACAACTAATGTTGAATAAGATTAATCTTAGTTCCAGCGTTGGTGATATTTATCATACTTTATCAGTTGATAAAACAGAAGTTAATCCAGGTGATGAAGTAAATGTAACAGTTCGTCTAAATGAGGTTCAGTCTATTCCAGTTGCAGAAAAAAGTATTCAAACATATATAGGAATTTTAGAATACGATACAACAAAATTTGAAGTAGTTCCAGGTGATT
>ENA-OWPA01000227-OWPA01000227.1-bioreactor-metagenome-genome-assembly--contig:-NODE-227-length-98182-cov-19.594965_pt1 | contig 98182 bp, 84 predicted proteins | sample MGYA00238139_ERZ651803 | MGnify/ENA primary metagenome ERZ651803 (study PRJEB26909, sample SAMN07631231) | bioreactor metagenome | isolation source: Switchgrass digestor | place: USA: Dartmouth... | reverse complement strand
AACTACTTTGTCACTTGTTTGCCTGTTCATATCAAGGCAAAGCTATCAGTTGTTTCCTGCGAAAGTTGATTTATTAAATTAAAAATTAAGGATTTTAATTTTCGGTATGGCTTGCTCATTGAAATTTTTAAATCGAAGGGAAAAAGTATTTTTCATTTTATACTTTGATGTTTCATTATTATTCTATCATTATTACACTCAAGATTCATTATGTATATAATTTTTGCCATTTTTTAGGCGCAAATTGTATCATATCTTTTCCAAAACCTAAAAAATTATAACTTTATTAAAATCTAATTATTTACGTATACTAATAAATAATCGCCAATTAAACCTTTTGGAGAAGATCAAAATGATACAAATTGATGACGCAGGAAGCGGAAGCTTTGTAGGAGGAACTTGCATCGGTATATACAGACCGGAGACAAATGAATATTTCTTTGAAATTATACCGGTGGAACTCTACAACAAGGAAAACTTTAAATACAAATATTACCTTGATGAAGTTGTAAATATCGTATCCAGAGCTTTTAAAGCAATGGAAGTGAGTAAAAAAGAAACTGTTGAAATATGCAGGGGATATATGTTTGAAAAACTCCGTAAATGGCTGGACAACCAAGGCTATTGCTGGTATATGACCCAGATAAGCGGAAGGGTACAGGATGTGGTTGAAAAAAATTATGCGCTCTATGCCATAAAACTTGGTATTCCCAAAGCCTATATCCAATATACCAAATATCCCTTTCATTTTCACAAGCTGTTAAGATGGGTTTTCGCTGATTTCGACAACAGAATAAATTTATGCAAAACCGGGTGGAACAGCTGGAGCAAATATGAACACATAAAACCGGAATTATCCTACGGTGTTATGAAACAAGCTAATATATTCTGCCTTAAGTGCGGTAAAAGAATCAAAAAGGGAAGTAATATTAGAGTATTAAGCTTTACAAGCATTAAAGAGCAATTTGTCTATCTCCATGAAAATTGTTAACAAAAATAGGGACTTCATGCTCATACACAAAGTCCCTATACTTAACTATTTATCTTTTATACGGGATGTACCCTGTTTTCATAGTCCACCATTTCCGGCTCAATCTTATACTTTTGTGCCTTACGGTATTGGAAGAACTTTTCGGCAACTTGAGGGAACAATGCATAAGAAAGTATATCCTCATCCTGCTCAAGGTATTCCTTCATCTGTTCCTTAATTGATTGCAATTCCGGTTCTATAAAGTCAGCCGGCCTTGCTGTTATAGGTTCCTCACCGTTTAGAATCTTCTTTTGAATTTCAGGATTAACCGGTGCAGGAGTTCTTCCATATTCACCTTTTACAAGGGCTTTTGATTCTTTAGGCACCATCTTGTATCTCTCGCCGGTTACTACATTCAATACTGCCTGTGTTCCAACTATCTGGCTGGTAGGAGTAACGAGCGGCGGATATCCGAAATCTTCACGAACCCTCGGTACTTCTTTAAGCACTTCTTCAAACTTGTCAACAGCATTGGACTGCTTAAGCTGTGAAACAAGGTTTGAAAGCATACCGCCAGGAACTTGGTATATAAGGGTATTTACATCTACACCCATAACCTTGATATCCAACAGTCCGCTTTGAACATATTTTTCCTTAAGCGGTCTGAAGTAATCAGCAATTTCACTAAGCTTTGCGAGATCCAAACCGGTGTCATACGGTGTATCCTTTAAGGTTGCAACCAACGGCTCAGTTGGTGGCTGAGAAGTACCCATTGACATAGGTGATATAGCACAGTCAACTATATCACATCCTGCCTCAATTGCTTTAAGGTAAGTCATTGAAGCAACACCACTGGTATAGTGGGTATGAAGCTGAACAGGTACTTTAACACTCTCCTTAATTGCCTTTACAAGTTCATAAGCTGTATAAGGCACTAACAAACCTGCCATATCTTTAATACAGATGGAGTCGGCACCCATTTCAACCAGTTGTTTTGCGTCCTTTACAAACAGTTCAAGATTGTGAACAGGACTTATTGTATAGCAAACTGTTCCCTGGGCATGACCGCCTTCTTTTTTACAAGCTTTTATGGCTGTTTCAATATTTCTTGTGTCATTCAAGGCATCAAATATCCTTATGATGTCCATACCATTGGCAACAGCCTTCTGCACAAAGTATTCAACAACATCGTCAGCATAGTGTTTGTATCCTAAAAGGTTTTGACCTCTCAGAAGCATTTGAAGCTTTGTCTTCTTACAATACTTTTTTATTGTTCTAAGTCTTTCCCATGGGTCTTCGTTCAAAAATCTTAAGCAGGCATCAAAGGTAGCCCCACCCCATGCTTCCAACGAATGGTATCCTATATTATCTAATTTCTCCAAAATAGGGATCATTTCTTCAATTCTCATTCTTGTAGCTATAAGTGACTGATGCGCGTCCCTAAGAACGGTTTCGGTAATTCTTACTTTAGCCATTTTACATACCTCCTTTTTGCCTTTTGAAAGGGCCTCTCGGCAACAATCATGCCAATTCCGTTGAGAGTTTTAGTAAAAACATCCCATGCAATACTGTCCATTAATTCATTGACACTAACAAATCTCCGGCATTTACTGAAGTTCCTTTTGATACATTTACTGTTGCAATTGTACCGTCAACCGGTGCAACTATTTCGTTTTCCATTTTCATGGCTTCGAGAATTAACAATACCTGACCTTTTTTAACTGTATCTCCGGGATTTACTTTTACGCCGAGAATAGTACCTGGCATAGGTGCTGTAACTTTTGTTGCCCCCACCGCACCTGTACTGTCTTTCTTTGGTGCTGCCGCCGGTGCAGGTGCAGGAGATGCTGCCGGAGCCGGTTTTGCCTCAGGAGCACTGTATGTAACGGCTTCAGTAGCTGCACTACCGTCTCTAATTTCTTCCACTTCCACTTCATATTGATTTCCGTTAACCTTTATTAAAAACTTCTTCATGCTTAATCCTCCTTTAGATTTTACTCTTTAAACGTTCGTATCTACCGGTTGCAGACCATACCGGTGCTGTCTGCGGTATTCGTCTGAATGATTTCACTACCAATTTATACCCTGGTCTCGATTCCATCATGGAAATCGCCGCCATTATAACCGATATAATTTCATCATTTATAGCTTCCTTCATACAAACCTCCAAGGTCATTTTAATAATTTAATGTTCTCGGCCTCAACCTCTTAAATATCTGATTCCATTATGAGGCACTAAGCTATTTTATATACACTATTATTACAAAGGAATATTTCCGTGTTTTTTGGCCGGCCTGTTTTCCCTCTTGCTGGCAAGCATTTCTAAAGCACTTATTATCCTGATTCTTGTTGTAGCCGGTTCGATAACATCATCCACATAGCCTCTTGAAGCAGCTATATAAGGATTCGAGAATTTATTCCTGTACTCCTGAATCAATTCATTTCTTGTTTGAACAGGATCCTCAGCTTTGGCAATTTCTTTTCTGAATATGATATTTGCCGCACCTTCCGGTCCCATTACAGCTATTTCGGCTGTAGGCCATGCAAATACCTGATCTGCTCCTAAGTGCTTGCTGTTCATGGCAATATAAGCACCACCATAGGCTTTTCTCACTATTACATTTATTTTAGGCACCGTTGCCTCAGAGAAAGCATAAAGTAACTTTGCACCATGTCTTATAACGCCGTTGTGTTCCTGGCCTACTCCCGGCAAATATCCCGGCACATCGGTAAATGTTACCAGAGGAATATTGAAAGCATCACAGAATCGAATAAATCTTGCAGCTTTATCCGATGAATTGACATCCAGTACACCGGCAGCAAACTTAGGCTGATTGGCAACTATACCTACTGTTCCGCCGTTCAACCTTCCAAAACCGACTATAATATTCTGTGCAAAATGCTTTTGAACTTCCATGAACTCGCCGTTGTCTACAACGGAAGTAATAATATCCATCATATCATAAGGCTTGTTTGAATCTTCTGGTACGATTTCGTTCAAATTGTCACATATTCTGTTTATATCATCTTTGTTTTCATAGAAAGGAACATCGGTAAGATTGTTATCGGGAAGGAAACTGATAAGTCTCTTTATCTCCTCAATACACTCTTTCTCACTTGCACATTTAAAATGTGCAACACCGCTTACAGAGTTGTGAGTGTCTGCTCCGCCCAATTTTTCAAAAGTAACATCTTCCCCTGTTACCGCTTTTATTACCTGCGGTCCTGTGATAAACATCTGACTTGTTTTTTCAACCATAAAGATAAAGTCAGTTATGGCAGGAGAATAAACAGCACCTCCGGCACAGGGTCCCATTATAACTGAAATTTGAGGAATTACACCGGAAGCCAGAGTATTTCTGAAAAATATATCTCCAAATCCACTCAAAGAATCAATTCCTTCTTCAATTCTTGCACCCCCGGAATCGTTGATACTGATAAAAGGTGCACCCATCTTCATTGCCATATCCATTACTTTTGTAATTTTCTTTGCATGCATTTCGCCCAGAGAACCGCCAATCACCGTAAAATCCTGTGCGGCCACAAATACCAAACGTCCGTTTATTGAACCATAACCTGTTACAACACCGTCTCCGGGGACTTTTTTCTTCTGCATGTCAAACTCTATACTTCTGGTTTCAACAAAAGTATCAATTTCAACAAAGCTGTTCTCATCAAACAGTTCCTTAATCCTTTCTCTTGCAGTCATTTTTCCGGCTTCGTGTTGTTTTGCTATTTTTTCGGCTCCTCCGCCCTTCTCGACTTCAGCTCTTTTTGCTTGGAGAAGACTCAATTTGTCAACTTGCGCCATCTGTTTCCCACCTCTTTTTGCGTATTTGTCCTTCATTTAACCTTTATTTAGTGATAATAAGGCTAAAAACCTCTTTTATTAAACTTTATTATATGATATTATTACCTGGTACTAATTTATTAAATTATACCTTACTTTTTAAATAATTGCAATAATTTCCCGGCTTTTTGCCTTAACAATTTTACAGCACTATATATTTATTTCCCATTATCAAAGCTCATAAAACTATTATAATAATTTTTAAAAACATATCCAGTTTTTTATCGGATTTGCCGATGCTTATATTGACCAAATTCTTTTAAAGGGATGTGGTTCTATTGTTTAACAAAAACTCAGATTCAAAAAAATCAACAATGTTTTGCAGAGTTTGCATAGATGACAGCCAAAACTGGATTCATGGAATAATAACTTATATAAATTTAGATAAAAGTGTTGCCGAAATTTTTCTGCCAGCAAAATACTTCAAAGACTTTCTGACGGAAGGAACCAAGGTAACAGTCAAATCTATGCACAACAACAATGAAATTCTGTTTTACGGCAATATAATGAGAAAGGTCATATCGATTAGGAAACAAGCTATTACCATTCAGATTGATAAAGTGTTAAATTATAAAAATAACAGAAAATCCGAGCGTTTTAATGTAAATTTCGATTGTGTTTTAAAAACACCTGACGGTGAGTACTCCGGAAAAATGGTAGATATCAGTCTTAACGGCTGTATGGTACATACAAACGAACCCATAAAGGAAGTATCAGGTATAACAGTAATAGCACATTTGTCTCCGGAAGCAGAATTGACTTTTCAAACCAATGTACTGCGTATAAAAAACGTAAAAAAGAACAAATATTCTTACGGGCTTGAATTGAACAGCATAGACAATGAAAACAATATACTGCTGAATGAACTTATTGCCAGTTTGGTAAAACAAAAACAACACATAGAACATGAATGGAAAGTTTTCAACAGGCTCAAATACACTGTTTATACAATTTCAGTACTGCTTATCTTTTTTATCGTTTTTTATATTTTTGCTTCAACTGTGGTTTAAAAGCAATTACTCAGACCATAGTCAAAAATTTGTTCCAAATATTGTAAAATTAATAAGAACTCAGTTATTTATATCATCCTATCTTTTCAATACACACCAAAATCGGCGGATAATTGGGTTGATTAATAAATTCCGTTTTCATTACTGTATATCTCTTCGGATCAATATTATACAAATATTCCATCACCCTGTTTTTTTCTTCAAATCCGCTATCGCCTCCATGATAAACCACAATACTTATTAACCCGCCTGCAACTAAAAGTTCCATTGCCTTTTCTATTGCACATATTGTGTTCTCTGCCTTTGTCCCTATTTTGTGGTCTCCTCCGGGAAGATATCCCAAATTGAACATTACAGCTTTCACACTGCTTTGTATGTATTTATCAAGATTCTCATGACCGTCATTTATAAGTTCAACTCTATCCATTAAACCAAGCTTTAAAAGCTTTTCCCGAGTCCTTTCAATGGCAACTTCCTGTATGTCGAAGGCAAATACCTTTCCGTTTTCACCCACATGTTTTGCAAGGAATGCCGTATCGTTTCCGTTGCCTGCAGTAGCGTCAATTACTATATCTCCGGGTTCAACAAAGCGTTCGATATACTGATGGGACTGATTCAATGAATTGGCTATTTTAGGCATATAAAAGCCCTCCTATTGTCTTTTGCCCATTTTCAGAAACAGAAAGAGCAAAGGAAAAAACATTACAAAACTTAAGTTCTGCAGCCCAGAGCCTGCAAATACTTCTTTTTCACAAGACAAAAATCCAGAAAAAAAGCTATATATCTTTTCCCGTCGTATTAACAGGCTCTAAACTTGCTTTACAATGTTTCTACATACTTTTTTGATTTATACTACCCCATTATCATGATCATATCCCTGATAACCTTGGCAGCTAAAACCGCTGTTCTGTCCGATTGGTCATAGTGAGGGGATACTTCAACTATATCGAAACCTACAATATTCAAATCTTTCAAAACGTTCAACGCCTGTATAAGCTCTTTTGAGGATATGCCGCCAGGCTCGGGAGTGCCTGTCCCATTGGCATAGGCAGGATCTACCACATCAATATCCAACGTAAAATATACAGGTTTTCCCTTAAACTTGTCGACCACTTTCTTCAGCGGCTCAAGCACCTCAATTGTATACATGTTGGTGTTTGCCTTTGCATACTCAAATTCTTCCTTAGTGCCCGATCGTATTCCAAATTGATAGATGTTTTTGCCGGGCATAAAGTCGACAAGCCTTCTTATAGCTGAAGCGTGAGAATTAGCGCAGCCTAAGTATTCTTCTCTCAAATCGGCATGGGCATCAAAATGAATAACTATCAGGTCGTCCCCATATTTATTGTAAACTTCTTTTATAACTGGTACACTGATAAGATGCTCCCCACCTATAAAAAGCGGAAGTTTGCCGTCCTCAAGAATTTCCTTTGCCGACTGCCCTATTAACTCAAGGCTCTTTTCAACATTCCCGAAGGGCAAATCCAAATCTCCCGAATCAAAATAAGCATAATCTTCAAGGCTCTTGTCCATGTAAATACTGTACTCTTCAATGCCTATAGAAACTTCTCTTATTTTTTGAGGACCAAATCTTGTCCCCGGTCTGAAACTGCAGGTAAAATCCATTGGGACACCCACCATAACTACGTTTGCGTCCCCATAGCTTTCACAACTGCCCATAAATTTTGTCGATAAAGTCATTTTCCCGTTTTTCAAACTCATAGCAAAACCCCTATTTCACCAAATCCGCTACAAACTTTGGCAAAGCAAATACTGCTTTATGTATCTGCGGACAGTAATACTTTGTATCTAAATCCGGTATTTTGGATATATCGGTTTCAAGGGGATCATATTTTTTAGAGCCCATGGTAAAACTCCAATATCCGCTTGGGTAAGTAGGTATAGCACAGGTATAGAGCCTTGTAATCGGGAATATGGAACTTACATCCCTGTATACGCTTTTAATCAAATCCTTATGGAAAAAGGGCGATTCAGTCTGTGCAACGAATATTCCGTCTTCCTTTAATGCTTCATATATGGATCTGTAAAAATCAACGGCAAACAGACCTACAGCCGGCCCTACAGGGTCTGTAGAGTCAACCAGTATAACATCGAATTCACCTTTGTTTTCCTTAACATATTTTATACCGTCGGCGACAAGTACTTCTACCTTTTTATCATTCAAAGCACAGCTTATCTCCGGAAGGTATTCTTTTGACACTTCAATAACACGTCTGTCTATTTCGCAAAGCACTGCCTTCTCAACGGAAGGGTGTTTGATTATTTCTCTTATTGCTCCACCGTCTCCTCCACCAATCACAAGTACCTTTTTAGGATTTTGGTGCGTAAAAAGAGGAACGTGGCTAATCATTTCATGATATACAAATTCATCTTCTATAGTAGTCTGTACTGTCCCATCTAAAACAAGCATTCTTCCGAACTGTTCAGTTTCTATCAGTGCAAGTTCCTGAAACTCCGTCTTTTCAGTGTGATAAGTCTTTTTTGTCTTGCATGTGATTCCAACATTGGGTGTTTGAAATTCAGTGTACCATAATTCCATCCCATTCACTCCTCGAATAATTTTAGTTATAGTAATTATTAACTCATTTTATTGAAATTCTTCAAAATTCTTTTTTAAAATGACAGTAACTATTATTTTAAATTGGAAACATTAATTTGTCAAAGAAAATATTTCAACAAATATTTAACTTTTTTATTGGCATAATAATATTGCACAAGTAAATCGAGGAGGGGTTGCTGTATGGCTAAATGTCAAAAGATTTTGTGTTCAGTGGGAAGTTGTATTTACAATGAGTTCAGCGATAATTTATGTACCCTGGACGCAATTCAGGTAAGTGCCGCAGCTAAGTCAGACAGTGGTGCCCCATACGATGAAACTCTTTGTGCAAGTTATAAAACCCGTGATAAAAAAGAATAATGATAGCAAGGAAAAGACAGCAGAAAAGGACAAAGAATTATCACTGCCTGAGGTCAGGGGAGATTCCCCCCTGACCTTTTCACTTATCCTCTGCCAATATACAAAATCATAGTGAAAGAAGGGATTTTATCTCGTCCTGTGTCAGTTCCCGCCAATCTCCCTCAGCCAAATTGCCTATGGATAGTTTACCGATTGAAATTCTCTTTAAAGACAATACCGGATGCCCTATTGCCTCGCACATTTTCCTTACCTGGCGGTTACGCCCCTCATGAATTGTTATTTCTGCCACACAGTTTTGTTTATTTTTTGCAACTATCTTAAATTTAGCAGGTGCCGTAATGTAATCTTCTATCCTCAAACCTCTTTCAAACCTGCTTATTTCATCACCGGTAGGAATGCCGGCAATTGTTGCAAGATATGTTTTTTCAACTTCATGTTTGGGATGAGTCATCCTGTAAGCAAAATCCCCGTCATTGGTAAGAATCAAAAGTCCTGTCGTCTCATAATCAAGCCTTCCTACCGGAAATACTCTTTCCTTTACCCCTTTTAAAAGATCAATTACAGTAGGTCTCCCAAACTGATCTTTTACTGTGGTCACATACCCTGCCGGTTTATTCAGCAAAATGTACACTTTTTTATTTTCAGGCTTTATTATTTTTCCGTCTACTTCAACCAAATCGGCATCACTAACTTTTATTCCCATTTCAGTTACAACCGTTCCATTTACTTTAACCCTTGCCTGTTTTATAAATTCTTCCGCTTTTCTTCTTGAAGCCACACCGCAATCGGCAATGTACTTTTGTAACCTTACCAATTCCATATATTATTTCTCAACCTCTTAATCTTTTTTCTTCCAATACAAGAGTATTATACTTTATGCTGCAAACAATTTCTATGGGTTAAGGTAAAAATTCGTTAAGGATTATTTTTACCGCGTCGTTTAGCTTTGCTTTTATGTTAAAGCTTATCAAAACAAAAAGGCAGGATTTTTTCCTACCTTTAAGTATCTACTCTTCTTCGTCCTCTTCTTCTTTTGCATTTTTCTCGCAGGCCTTAAGCTCTTTCTTAATTTTTATCTTTTTTTTGTAAGCGTCATTAGCCTTCTCAATTAATTCAGGAATAAAGTCAAGTATTTTTTCCAGCGAGGAATTTACATTTACAGGTAACAGCTTTATTTGTCCCTGCCCTACTACCATAAAGGCTACTGGATTTATACTGACACCTGCACCGCTTCCTCCTGCAAAGGGAAATTTTCCGTTTCCCTCACTTTCAACCGGCCTTTTGCCACTGTCATCACATTCTATTCCGGCTTTGCTTTTGGAATTGAATTCTCCTCCTCCTGCAGCAAACCCGAAGGTTACCTTTGAAATAGGGATTATTACTGTACCATCCGGCGCCTGTACAGCATCGCCCACTATGGTATTTACATCAACCATATCCTTGATACTTTCCATTGCCGTTGTCATAAGTCCCTGTATTGGATGTTCTGCCAATTCAATCACCACCTGTATTTATATTATCAATCTAGGTACTAAACCCTTAAAATATTAAGCCTTTTCTGCCAATGTTCAATTTTACGCTTAAAAAATATATAAATTCTTCCAATTATATTATAAAATATGATTCGTTTGGTTTTGTGCCATATTTATAGAACAAGCTAACTTTCGAAACGGTTTAACGTGCATTAAATATATCAGACCGACTATAATAATATGTCCAATTCTTACATTCAATATGCAAAATAAATCAACTTTTAATTTTTTTCCCATATAATCGGGTTTAATACTGATATTTTTTTCCGAAAGATTCAGGTTGTTATGAATAAAAGAAATAATAATACCTGCAGCCGACCAGCATAAACCAGTTAATATCGCTGTATGGTGGGCATTATCCGTTCCTATTGTAATGTCGAAGTCCAGTTTCTTAATATTGACTTTACATCTTAAATAATTAAATATTCTGCTGAAAAACACTCGGTATTTGTCCATGAAATCACGATATTGCCGAATGCTTTCGAGTATATATCCATAACTCAATTTTTCTTTCTTTTCTGATTTTGCCTTTTTCTTTCTCTTTACTTTTCTAAAAAACAAACCTTTTTTCTTTGTGTCCACTTTCGGAATTTCAATTTTATATTTAATCAAGCCATTGAATATAAATATGGATACTGCAAAATAGTCATTTACATCCCGTCTTTTATATTCAAAAGCTAAATTTACTTTTATAAAACATAGGGCAAATAATACCGCTATAGTTATTATTAAAATAGCAACAAGCACATCATTACACCTCTTTTTAGATATTTTTTCCTTAAAGACAAAAAAAATACACCTTTCGGTGTATTCTTTAAATATTTCGGTCAGTTATTTTCATCCTGTCTCGGTTCCACTACTTCAGGAATTTCATTCATTTCAAATATGGGCAGGTCGCTGTCGGATTTGTAACCGAAGCTTCTGAAGAACTCTTCCGTCGTCTCATACAGTATAGGCTTACCGGGTGCATCCAATCTTCCTGCTTCCCTGATCAAATTTCTTTCCAAAAGTTTTGCAATGGCACTGTCGGAATTAACTCCCCGGATTTGCTCTATTTTTGCCTTTGTAATGGGTCTGTTAAAAGCTATAATGGCAAGAGTTTCAAAGGCTGCCTGGGACAGGCCGCTCTTTTGCTTGGGTTCAAACAGAACTTTCACATATTCATACAGTTCAGGTTTTGAACACAGCTGATAGCCATTGTTAATCTCCCGGATGGTGATACCTCTTGCAGGATTTTCGTTATAGTTTACTATCATATTGTTTATTACAAGCTTGACGGTTTTTTTATCAACACCTGCTACCTCACATATCTTTTCCAAAGATAATCTGTCACCCGATGCAAAAAGTAGTCCTTCAATTATTCCTTCAAGTTTTTTTAAGTCCATGTGAGCCTTTCCTCCACAACAACTTATACAGCAACTTAATTTTCAGAATTGCAACTTATCTTTCAGCTGCAATTTTCTCTTCATCTATATCTATATCTTCAAGTTTTTCTGCAGTTCTATGAACTATAATCTCATCAAACTGAGCTTTCTGGGTAATTGAAACTTTCTTTAATTTTGCCAGTTCCAATATTGCCAGAAACCCTGTAACTATTTCCAGTTTAGACCTGGTAGCAAAAGAAAACAAATCGGAAAATTTAAAACATGCTTTATGCATAAGAGTTCGTATTACTTCTCTAATTTTGCTTCTTAAAGTCACTTTTTCAATTTGGAGTATTTGAGTCATTTTATCGGCGTTTTTATTCATTTTTTTCTCATTTCGCTCAATAAGCTCAACATATACCCTTTTTAACTCATCAAAGGAAATTTCTATGGGCTCGTCCGCATTTTTTATATCAATTTCCTCCGGCTGCTTGTAGTACACCCTTTCCCACTCTTTTTCCCTGGCTTTTAAAATTTCCGCGAACTGTTTGTACTTTCTATATTCCACCAGCTTTAAAACCAGTTCTTCCCTTGGGTCAACCTCTTCTTCCTTATCCTGTTTCGGGCTTGGCAGCAGAAGTTTTGACTTTATGTGCAATAGAGTTGCCGCCATTACAAGAAATTCACTGGCTATTTCAAGGTCCATCTCCTGCATTTGGAAAAGGTAGTCCATGTATTGATCTGTTATTTCATTAATGGGAATATCATATATATCCACCTGATTCTTTTCTATCAGGTGGAACAAGAGATCAAAAGGCCCTTCAAAATTCTGCAGTTTTATGGTACATGCTTTTGATAATACACTTTCCAATAATTCCCACCACCGCTTAAAAGGATAGTAGAACACTCATTTATACATATCCATTACATAAAATCTATCTTCATTGCGCTTCTTACTTCTTCCATTGTCTTCTTTGCTTTTTCTTCTGCCTTTTTATTTCCCTCATGAAGCACTTCTTTAATCATTTCCGGCTTTTCAAGAATTTTTTGTCTTCTTTCATGTATGGGTTCGAAGTACTTAACCATTTTATCGGCAAGATTCCTCTTGCACTGAACACAACCGATCTTTCCGCCCCTACATGCCTCCTCTATTTCAGGAAGTTCAGATTCATTAAACACCTTATGGAAAGAAAATACAGTACAAACTTCAGGATGTCCCGGATCATCCTTTCTTATCCTGGCAGGATCTGTAACCATTGTACTTACTTTTTTTCTTATGGTATCAGGATTATCGGAAAGCGCAATAGTATTGCCGTAGCTCTTGCTCATCTTCCTTCCGTCTGTTCCCGGCAATACTTTAGCTTTTGTCAATATTGCCTGAGGTTCCGGAAAAACTTCTCCAAACAAGAAATTAAATCGCCTTGCAATTTCCCTTGTAAGTTCCAGATGCGGCAACTGGTCCTCTCCTACCGGCACAAATCCGGCTTTATAGATAAGTATGTCCGCTGCCTGAAGATTGGGATATCCCAAAAAGCCATAGGTAGTAATATTTTTATCCTTTAATTGGTTTAACTGATCCTTATAAGTTGGACACCTCAAAAGCCAGGAAAGCGGTGTAATCATAGAGAACAGCAAATGCAGTTCCGCATGTTCTTTTATTTTTGACTGTAAAAATATTGTACATTTTTCAGGATCAAGACCCGCACTAATCCAATCAATAACCAATTCATTTATATTACTCTTTATTTCTGAAGTATCTTCATATCCTGTAGTCAGGGCATGCCAGTCAGCAACAAAAAAGAAACATTCATAGTCATCCTGTAATTTTATCCAGTTTTCAAGAGCACCGAAATAATTTCCCAGATGCAATGCTCCTGTAGGCCTCATACCACTCAATATAGTACCTTTTTTCACAACTAATTCACTCTCCCGCTGTAAATAGCATTTCAACATTTTTTATTCTTTAATTTGAAACACTTTATTTTCAATTAAGTATTCTCATAAAACAGTCACATTTATAGATTATATCTTTTTTTTCGTATAAAGTCTAATTAAATTTTTAAAAGCCCCACATGATTCCAATTTATACAACAAATGCAATTATAGGTGAAACTACATAAATAATTGCTGACTGAACAACAGAAACAATAGGACTTAATATTTTACTAAGCAAGCCTGTAAGCATAAGAATTATAAAAGCAATTGTTATATAGCTTTCATATTCCAACATTTTATAGTAGTATTTGGGAGGTATAATCCCCGAAAGAATTTTAGAACCGTCCAGAGGCGGTACAGGCAGCATATTAAAAACAGCAAGTACTACATTTAAGCTGAATCCAATGCCAAATATACTCATCAAATAGACATTTAACTTGTTAAAATTGTTATAATAACTTGCCTGGAAATAAACATAGGGAAATGCCAATATCACTGCAAACAGAAGGTTTGACAATGGTCCGGCAAGACTGGACAGCATTACCCCTTTCCTTCTGTCTTTAAAATATATAGGATTTACCGGTGTAGGTTTAGCCCAACCGAAATTTATAATGAATAACATTAAAGTTCCCAGAGGATCAAGATGCTTTAAAGGGTTTAGGGTAATTCTCCCCTCATTTTTGGCAGTCGGATCCCCTAAAAGGTATGCTGCATAAGCATGAGCACATTCATGAATCGAAATAGATATAATAAAAAATGCAAATAGAATCAAAAGCCTATATACTTCACCTAAAAAAGCAGTCATATCTCAGTTCTCCTGTTCTAAAAGTTTTTTAGCAAAATTTATTTCATCATCATAGGTAATTATTTTGCCGTTGATTTTCTCCTTAAGCACTGCCTGCAGAATTCTTTTTATTTCCGGACCGGGTTCTATACCCAATTTCACTATATCCTTTCCTGTTATTTCAGTCTTTATCTGACTCAAATTATTGATATATGCAAGAACTACATCCCTTACCCTGTCATCAAACATAATACTTATCACATACAAACTTTCCAGTGACAGCCCGGTAAACATACTGTAAACATCATAATTTGAAAGATTGCCTTCTGCTACTAATACCGGCAGATTCAAATCCCTTACCGCAATAAACCTTAATATTTCATCCTTGAATTCTCTTTTCAGCCGCATTCTTTCAACTGAAGCATGGGCCTTGTCCACGCTCATATTTGAATACAGCACCAAAAGATATATAAGGATTTTATCAATATTTTTCTTATTTATCAAGCCGATATAAAAATCCTCCCATTGAGTATCGGAGTTTTCCATAAGATTTATTAATTGGTCGGACAAATCCATTTCCGGATAAACCTTCTGCAACAATCCCAATTCCTTAAGTCTTTGCAGCATTTTAACCGTATTTTTTTCCTTGAGTATGTAAAAAAATTCGGTATTAATCCTTTCTATACTCAGCTTATCCAAAACATCGGACTTTACAGTCTTTAATGCAAACTCTTCAGTTTTTTCATCCATCAAAAAACCATATCGCTGTTCAAATCTCACTGCTCTGATTATTCTGGTGGGATCTTCAATAAAACTTAAATTGTACAGAATTCTTATTACCCCATCATAGAGATCTCGTCTGCCGCCATAAAAGTCAACAACTTTTCCGAACTCATCGCCGTTTAGTTTCATGGCTATGCAATTAATGGTAAAGTCCCTTCTGAAAAGGTCATCCTTTATAGTTCCGATTTCTATTACGGGAAGAGCCCCCGGGAATTCATAAAATTCCTTACGGGCAGTTACAAAGTCAATTTGCAAATCCTCGTCAATATAAACATAAGCAGTATGAAACTTTTCATGTACAGTAATTTTCGCATTGATTTGAGAGGCAAACTTTTGGGCAAAAGCAACCGCATCCCCCTCAATTACAATATCTATATCAAAGTTTTCAACTCCCAGTATCAAATCCCTTACAAATCCTCCAACAACATAGGCACTGTAACCTTCATCATCTGCCATTTTTCCTGCCGATTTAAGAACATTTAATACCTTTTGTGGCAGTTCATTAAGTTTGTAAGAAAGGTTTTCGCTGGTATATTCCTTTCCAATTTCACTCCTGCTGCCTTCCGTTTTATTTTTACGCTTATACTTTCCTCCGTATAAAGCTCTAATTATATCAGTCCTGGTTACTATTCCCACCATTTCGTTGTCTTTTAAAACCGGAAGTCTTCCAATTCCGTGCTCTGCAAACAGTTCCCGAACTTCTTTAACCGATTCCTCCAAGTCAACGGTTATGACCTTTTTGGACATATAGGCTTTAACCGGAGCATTTCCGTACCCATGGGCTTTTGCCTTGTCGACATCTCTTCTGGAAATAATTCCCGTTATTTTATTACCAGTTATAACCGGCATCCCCGAATGTCCAAACTTTAACATAATATCATAAACTTCATCTATAGTGGTATCCTCTGAAACGGTTTTGACCGGTGAACTCATTATATCTTTGACCTTCAAGGCAGGTTTTATGTTTTCCTTAAGCAATGATTTTATCTGATTGTATAATTTATCAAGGTCAGCTTCGTCGGATTTGGCAGAAGCGGCACCTCTGTGCCCTCCACCTCCAATTAATTTCATAATTACACTCAAATCAATATCCTCAGTCATGCTTCTTCCTATTATGTATGTCTTTTTACCCATTTTCAGTATTGAAAACAGCGCGTCCAGATCCCTTTCCTCCAATATCTTTCGGGTAAGATACGCAGCATCATCCACATACTTGTCCACCTTCACTAATGCAAAACCCACTTCATATCCCGATACAGATTCAACAAAGATATTTTTATTCATCAGCTGTGACAGTTCCTGTTGTCCGATAGTCAAACGATTTAGTGTCAAGTCCTCAATAACCGAAAGATTTGCCTCTTTTTCAAGAAGATAAGCAAGGGCATAGGCATCCCTTGCTGTAGTACCGGAGAAAATCAGGGAATTGGTATCAACATATATTCCCAGTGCAAGGATTGTAGCTTCTACAGGAGAAATATCAATACCTCTCCTTTTCAATTCCTCCACCATTATTGTGGTATTAGCACCGACTTCCTCAAGTCTCATAACGGGTGAAATAATTTCATCGTCGCATAAAAGGTGGTGATCATATATAATAACTTCAATTCCCGGCTTTTGAATATAGTCTTTAAACTTGCCTATCCTGGAGGAAGAGTGGGTATCAACAATTATTATCCTTGTCAAGTCTTCCCCGCAGACCTCGTTCTCTTCAATAAAGTTGAACACGTCTTCATACATGTTTATAAACTCCCGAATATCCCTTCCCACATTCTCGGGAAGAACCAACTGCGCATCGGGATAGATTTTTTTTGCTGCCAGCATAGATGCAGCACAGTCAAAATCGATATTGTTATGTCCTATAATTATTTCCATGGTTTCCACTCCAAATGCAATACTAAATTCCGCTCAATTCATTATACATCCCAATGTTTTTCGCCTTTTTTGGAATAAGGGGCGCACTTACTACATACACAAAAGAAAAATTAATTAATAGACCATACAAAAACATTAAAACCGATATTTCTATTGCCAAAAGGTCATATATAAAGGCTGAAACACAGATTAAAAGCAAAATAGTTTCAATTAAACCCCAAACCAATAAGACAATTCCCCAGCCGATTCTCTTTGCGATATTATTATATCCCACTCTGCCCAATACAAAAATAGGAATTCCTGCAAGAATTACAGCAGTATAAACATTAAAATATATTGCAGCAACCAAAAATACAAGAAAATAAAGGCTGTTCAGCAAGGTCCTTTGATATTCTGTTATTTCGCGATAACCTTCCCTTTTATTTTTGAGTACAACAAACCGAATTGTTGTAATGGCCAGAAGAATTAAAAAGCTTGACCCTAACCATAATTTTATCAGGAAAGTTATATTAATGCCAGCAGCAAAATCAAATTTCACTATTTGCCACATAAATCCGAAAAACACCGACAGTATTATAACGGGTATAATCCATATCAGTTCTTTTCTTATGAAAAACAAAAATTCCTTATGTTTTTTTAAGGTTTCAAAAGATGAAACAAACCATATCAATGCTACCCCAAATGTTATCATCAAACCGAAGCCCAATATAATTTTAAAATCGAGATATTTGTTTCCCTTTACCAAATACCAGTTGCTTTCGAGTTCCCAAGAAAAGTCATTGAGTTCAACACTCTTTATATACTGTTCACTGAGTTTCCCTATAAACTCCAACGTATCCTTACTTACCATGGATATTGTATCACCGGGCGTATGATAAATATTTTCAGGATCAACTTTTTTATTGGACTTTGCTGCAATAAAGCCGACTGCAGGTATGTTTCTGTCAACAAAAGGTCCCGAATCGGTATTAACACCTCCGCTTACTTTCAATGACATCATTTTTTTCAACAAAGGAGGAAAAACTCCGATACCAATGCTTCTTAACCCGCCTTCTTCGTCAATATAATAGGTCTTTCCGCTTCTGTTTCCTGCAATATTTTTTGCCGAAATAATATTGTTTGCCAAAGCTGTAGTCCAAAGCGGAGATGCCCCTTTAGCACTTGCAAACTGATAAAGTCCCACCGTATCTGCATTTTTATATCCCACACAGTCAAGAATAAATGCCAATTTTATATTTTTCAACGAGTGCTTGCGGACAAAAGCCTCCGAGCCTTTTAATCCTACTTCTTCGCCATCAAAGGATATAAACATATATGTATAGTAATGATCTTCTTTTGTCAATACTCTCGCAAGTTCCAGCATTGAAGCAGTACCGGAAGCATTATCCTGAGCTCCTTCCAAAGTGCCCAATGTATCTCTATGGGCTCCTATGATAATTGTCTTTTCACTCTTGCCCTTACTGATACCAATGACATTTATTCCTCTTAATTCGGTAAAAATCCGGTTTATCGGAAGCTTTGCGTAATCGTCTTTTTTATAGAAATTTCCCCCTACAACTGATTTTATAAGCTTTTCAGGCGACTTGCATGTAAATTCCTCTTTATAAGCCTCAAGTCCAAGCTGCTTGAACTCATGAAGTATCCAATTGGCTGAACTTTCAGCATTTTCAGTTCCGATTTCCCTTTGGGGAAAATTAATCCCAATATATTCTATATCTTTGTAAGCCCTTTCCCCCGAAAACTTAAGCTCTCCTTCATAAATTTTAGGCTCGGGAAAATCTTTTAACCACATATCATTAAAGAAAAATGGAACAGATATCACTACAATTGCATACACTGTTACTAAAGCAAGTAATTTTTTAAGCTTCATTTTTTCCCCCTAAATGTTTTTTATTTTATAATACATCAATTATTTAATATGTATGACAAAAAGAGCACTTAAATTAAAAAAATTTAAGTGCTCTCCCCCCTCTTTTTTTAAGGAAAGTATATTTTTTCATTACTATTCTCAAATTTATTAGTTTATATTTTCTTGTCTTTATTACTCTGCTTATGCGAAAATCTATAGATCTTCGGGGATAATATCATTTCTTACAATATCCTCATAATCTTCTCTCTTTACAATTACTCTTGCCTTACCGTCTTTCACAAGCACAACAGGAGGTCTCGGAATACGGTTGTAGTTGCTGGACATCGAGTAGTTGTATGCACCGGTTGCAAGCATTGCCAGTATGTCACCAGCTTGTATCTCAGGCATTTGGATATCCTTTGCCAAAAGGTCTCCCGACTCACAGCACTTTCCTGCAATGGTAACAGTCTGTACCCTTGGTGCATCTGCTCTATTAGCAATGACAGCTTCATATTTCGACTGATAAAGCGCATATCTGGGGTTATCGGTCATGCCGCCGTCAACAGAAACATAAGTTCTGACATTCTTTATATTTTTTACTGCTCCAACCTTGTATAGAGTAATTCCGGCAGGCGCTACTATTGATCTCCCCGGTTCCATAACAATAAAAGGAAGTTTTAGGCCTTTTTCTTTACATATACTTTTTACAACGTTTGATACCGATTCAATATAATGGTCATATTCTATCGGGTCATCATCCATAGTATACTTAATACCAAATCCACCGCCCAGATTTAACTCTTCAATTTCTATATTCATCTCGTTTTTTACCTTCGCTATAAACTCCAGCATTACTTTTGCTGCAAGTTTAAAGGGTTCAAGATCAAATATCTGAGAACCGATATGGCAATGCACCCCCACAACTTTAACATTGCTCATTTTTGAAGCTTCAGAAATTATTTCATAGGCCTCTCCGTTCTCCAAAGCCACACCAAATTTTGAATCAATCTGACCGGTCTGGACAAAATCATGGGTATGGGCATCAATTCCAGGTTTTATTCTGAAGGAAATATTAACGACTTTTCCCTGTTTTCCTGCTATTTCATTAATTCTTCCCAGTTCTTCTCTATTGTCAACAACAATCCGTCTAATATCCTTTGAAATGGCAAATTCCAGTTCTTCATAGGTCTTATTATTTCCGTGGAAATAAATTTTGTCCATCGGGAAACCGGCTTTCAGTGCTGTATACAGTTCTCCTCCCGAAACAACATCCAGGCCTAGTCCTTCTTGGTCAACTATTTTACATATTGCCATTGTGGACAGTGCTTTACTGGCATAAAGAACCAAGCCGTTTCCGTCATAGTACTTGTCCATGGCATTTTTATATAATCTGCAGTTTTCCCTGATAAGGTTTTCATCCAAAACATATAAAGGAGTGCCGAATTCGTTTACCAGTTCAACACAATCGCATCCGCCAATCTCAAGATGATTTTTACCGTTAATACTCAGTGCTTTCGATACAAACATTATTTCACCTTCCAATTCAAAAATATATAGATCTTATATACCACCCATCAAAAAGTTTGATTCAGGTTGTTTTAATCTTTGCAACTATTATTGCATAAAAAATTCGAATTTTTAGTTTTTTGGCTCATAAAAACCAGATAGCTTTATTAATGAGCTTACTAGAAAATTCTTATTTTTAATGATTCAATTTCTTTTATGGTAACATTTATCTATGCAAGAGTCAATATCAAATCTTGCATATTAGTGTTTGTATTAATGTCAACTTCCATTATTTAATCCCATTAGCCTAAAGCAATTTTTAAAATATTGCCTTTCAAAATATCAATATGCAATTTTATTAAGCAAATGCTTTTCACAAAAAGTGCATCAAAAAGGCTGTTACACCTTTTTTGTGTAACAGCCCTGAACTCAATTCAAACTTACCATCCAAGTACTTCAATCATTTTTTTCGCATATCTCTTACCGAATTCAACAGTAGAATCATGATTGAAATGGAGTCCCCAGAAATCTGCCGGGTCACCGGATAAACCTTGTGCAGAAATAACATAACAATTCGGAATCATTGACGGCAGTCTGTTTACCAAAGTATTATGGCCTGCACAGCTACCGGTATAGAGTAATTCTCCCACCAGAACAGGAATATCTCCAAGACCTAAGTCTTTTTTGAGGTCTGAAATCAGTGTACTTACTTTATTAGGCCAATCTTGCTGACCGTTGTTGGACTCACCCTGGTGGAAGAGGATACCTTCAATAACTCCTCCTCTTTGCTGTGCCATTCTTGCACGGCTGACAATCCAATTATATTTTGATCCTCCATTTTTCATGAAGGTTTCGATCTTTTCACCGCTTATAGCACACGGTATCAATCCTATAGTATCATTTTCAGGAAGTCTTTCAATTATTGTTTTAGCAAACCAGTCACCAGGACCTATAGCGCCTTGAAATGCTTCATGCAACGGCGGTACAGCTACACCCCACTGATTATTGTCATAGCCCAGTGCAAGTATGCGCGGATTAGGTATCTTGTCAGAATCTTGAGCCCTGGCCCATCCTGCCATATTCGACTGACCAAGCAGCAAGAAGCAGTGGAATGTACCTTCAGATGGCGTTTTTGTAGGAGTCGGTGTAACAATCACAACCGGTGTAGGTGTTGTTTTAGGTCCTGAAAGCTCTTCCAAATTAATTATACCCAAAAGATGCTGTTTCAGCATTGCATAGTCAATTGAGTTCATGTCGCCGTCTCTGTTTATATCCCCTTCCTCAGGAAGAGAACTTATCATTCCAAGCAAATACATTTTGTATTTGGCATAATCCAAAGAATTTATAGTACCGTTCTGGTCAACGTCACCAAGCAATATGTAGCCCGGATTTGTAGGATTTGTATTGGAATTTCCTTTCGCAAAGGAGAAACAATCAATATTTACAGGTCCGTTAAAGCAGAGGTACAGGTCTTTTGTTCCGGATGCTCCGCTTACGGTAGTAGATAATTCTTCATAATTGTTCCAGCCACCAGTTGAGGGCACACTTAAAGAACCTATCAGAGTACCGCTCGGGCTGCCTAATCTTAATTGAATAGTTGTTGCAGTAGTATTACCGTTTGCAACTTTGGCACTAAAAGCACTTGCTCCGTCACCAAAATTGATATTGTTATATACCAGGTAGTTACCGTTTTCTATGTAACCTACACCCATGCCAATGGATCTTATGCTTGAACCGTAAGCATTGTCAAAGTCTTCGGCTTCTATAGTTGAAAAAGCACTTTTTCCCGATCCAGGAGCCGGTGTAAAATTAGATCCTGTAGGATTTGCCGTACTTCCGCCAATATTAATTGACATCATAGTTACATCGGCTTTACCGCTGCTCTGATATCCTTCTACAACAAGGGAAATTTCATAGAATTTTCCCATCTTCATTCCTTTAGCTTCCCAAGCTTTAAAGTGTTCAGTAACAGAAACAGTTCCGCTTGTTCGTTTCTGCTGACGAACACTCCAATACTGCTGGAATGTTGCATTACCTTTTATGGAAGGCTGATTGTATCTGGTTGTTTCAAATATATCGTATACTCCGCCGTCAACGGTAATAGTACCTTTTGATTGTACATTTCCTGGCGGCTTCCAGGTTCCCCAGCTCTCGATAACGTAATATTCTACAAGAGGGTCACTTGTCCATCCATAGACAGCCAGATATGAATTACCGTTAGGTTGATAATCACACGAATAAGTCAGTGTCATATAGCCAATTTGCTGGTGGGTCTTTGTCTCATCAAATTTAAGACCCTTGCGGAATAAAATATTGTTAATATTATTCCATTCGCAGCTGAAAGCTCCGCCATCCTTAAGAACCATTGTACCGTTGCCGCTGTCTTTCCAGTATTCATAGTTATAGCCCCCATGAGTACCGGTTTCATTGGAGGTAACTGTTTTTGCCTGCACGTTTAACGGCAACAGGGATAACAAAAAGGTGAGACTCATTAAAATCGATAATTTTCCCATACGTTTATGTTTCATTTTTTCCCTTCCCCCTTCTTCTCCAAATTTTGCTTCATTACAGCATCCCCTCTTTCTAATAAATATGTTGAGCAGAAATAAATATATTATTTTAAAATAATATATTTTGCACAAAACACACCAAGCAATAGCCCTATTTTAAAAAGCATTATAATTTGCATCGGATAATAGGAGTATAAAGAAGTATATTATGTCTATAAATTTTACGAATTCTTGAACTTCGAATGAGTGGCAAATTTTCAAATAGATATATTACAAAAAAGATATGTCGATATGATAAATATATTAACAAAACAATATTACGTATAACCCCAATAACTAGCCTTAAGTTTCAACATCGTCAGTCAAAAAATCTTTAAATAGCATCTCATAATAAAATGTTACCATAATTTTTTATTAGTGGCAATATAATAAAAATTGATAATATGGATGCAAAATTATGCCAATAGATAAATACACAACGCCTATTAACCAACAATTCCAATTAGCTATTTCAATAAAGTCCCGAATTCATTCGGATAATCTCCTCAAAAAACTCATAGGGATTGCTATATTTGTCCTGTACATCGAACTTTCTGGAAAAGTACTTATTGAAATTATATGCAAAAACATAACGTCTTTCTCCAACACTATTCTTTCTTGCCAAAAATTCCTTTAAAACTTCATACTCGAAACGAGTTACCGGATATATATTGGAACTTTCAATATATTCTTCACTATTTTCAGTTTGCTTCAACAAATCCTCAACTTTAACAATCTGAACGTTCTTTCTCACTTTTACCACTACTGTATTTGCTGCAAAATCTCCTACCCTTTTATAATTTTTTGTCAGCACGACCAAAAAAGCATCCAGAAGATAAAGAAAAGGAAATATATACACAATTCTGAGAAAATTCCTCAATATACTGTCAAATATACCTACCGGTTCTCCTGTCTGCCTTATTACTCTGATGGAAAAAAGTTTTTTGCCCGGAGACTGTCCTTTCATTACCATTTCAAAAAAAGGAAAATACAATAAGTGAAAAAGAATCAGGATTGTTAATGTAAAGGCAAAAACCTCAGCTCCCAATTCCTGAACTAAAGCTTTATAATCAAATCCGGCAAAATACAAACCCAATAAAGCCACAGCAAAAACAAACAGTTGTATAAGTAAATCAACAATCAAAGCTGCAAATCTAGACCCTATTCCTGCCAACTCATATTCGATAAACACATTTTCAGGAGTAAGGATATTCAGTACTTTTTTCATATTTTATCGAACACCTCTTAAAAAATTTAATATATTGAAATGTTGATACAAGGTTTAATAAAATTTTATTATCAAATCATTATATACTTTCCTAAGTTAGTTTATCGTCTTTTAACAATTCAATTGTAACAGATAAACTTTTCTGATAAAATAATTTTTATAAAATATTTTGATTTTAGATGCTGCATATCAGAAACAACTATTATTTTAAAATTATTGAAGCAAAAGGTGCAAAATATGAAGGAAGATAAATTTATCAGTCAAAATATTGAAATCTGGAAAGACTTTGAATCAACCCTTGAAAAACTTAATTCCAAAAGTCTTTATAAATTTAGCAAAGACGAGTTGGATAGCTTTTTTTATTCCTACAATTTGGTTAGCAGTCACTTGTCCTATGCAAGAACCAACTATGGAAACTCAAATACAACAAACTATCTTAACAGGCTTGTTGCTTCAGCTCACAGTTATATATACACCAGTAAAAGCTTTAGCCTAAAAAAAGCATTAGTTTTTCTTATTTCCGGTTTTCCAAAGTTGGTAAAGAAGAATTGGAAACCTATATTACTATCCTCACTGATCTTTCTTCTGGCAATGGCAATCAGTTTTATCTTTACTCTTATTTCAACCGATAACGCGGGTGCCTTTATCCCTCAGGAAATGGTTGAAAGCGTCCTTAAAAGAAATGTAAATGAATATGTTGCCGACCGTAATGGAGCGGTTTTGTCCCCCTTTATTTTTACCAACAATATTAAAGTCGGCATATTAGCTTTTGCCCTGGGAATAACATTTACCGTCGGCACGGTTTATGTTGTATATATCAACGGATATCCCCTCGGTGCTTTGGCTGCTTTATATTTTCATAAAGGCGGAAGTCTTCTATTCTGGTCTCTTATCCTTCCTCACGGCATTTTAGAGCTTTTCGCCATATTTGTATGCGGCGGTGCAGGAATAATTATAGGTTATTCCATCATAAATCCGGGTAAATATTCCCGAAAAGATTCTTTTATAATAAAGGGTAAGGAGGCAATAAAACTGCTCTTAGGCACCATCCCTATATTTATAATTGCCGGCATAATAGAAGGTTTTTTTACCCCTTCTTCTCTATTTTCCGAAGTGGCAAAACTTATCTTTGCATCAATAACATTGTTACTACTGGTTGTATATCTGGTCGTACCAAATATAACAAAATTTAATAATATGGAATAATCTAAAAGCAAGCTGATTTTTCCTTTAGATTCAAAAGAACAATCAAAATCAGCCACACTCTAAATCTGCATCATTGACTTCATACTCAAATACTTGTTTACAACTTCGATTGAAAGCTTATCCGGTGGAACATCCACAACAGCAATGGAAGAATCGTTAAATATCTTTTTGATTTTTTCCCTTTCACTGATTAATTTCATGGCCGCTACCTGGGTGAATATACCTTTTGTGTCTTCTATATTACCTTCGGCATAATCATAAAGTCGCATATCCTTTATGGTTATAATAAGCGGTATATGCTGCCTTGCAAGATTTTTTAAAGCTGATGCCAGTTGAAAAGCTTCATCGGCGTTAAATAACTCGGTAAAAATACACAAAAGGCTTCTGCGCTTTTGATTCCGGTTTAAGTAAGTCAGAGCCGCCACATAGTCTGCAGTAACAAAATTCTCCTGAACATTATAGAGGTTTTCAGCAATCAGTTGAAACTGTCCCATTCCCTTGCCGGGTTTTATAAACCTTTTTACCGTATTGTCAAATACCATGACACCGGCATTATCGCCTTTTTTTAACGCTACATCAGCTAAAAGGAATGCTGCATTAATGGAATAATCCAGCTTTTTTATACGGTTTATCTCGGAATTCATAACTCTGCTGGAATCAAGCATTATCATAACCTGCTGGTTTCTTTCATGCTGGTAGGTATTTACAATAAATTTATTAGCCCTTGCCGTAGCCATCCAGTTTATCTTTCTGTAATCGTCGCCTTCGGTATATTCCCTGAGACTTTCAAACTCAGTTCCTATTCCGAAACTTTTATTCTTCTTTATTCCCTGAATAAGCTGGCTTTTCTTAATGGCAGCAAGTCCATACTTGCTTAAATCCTTTAAGTTCGGGTATACCTTATAGGTGTTCTCAAGGTCAAAAATTCCCTTCTTCATGCACAGGCCCATTACACCTTTATACCTTATATGGATTTTGCCGAATTTAAACTCGCCTCTTTTTTCAGGTACTACATAGTAATTTCCAACAGCCTCATAGTGCGGTGCTACGCGTATTTTTACAATGCTGTTTCTTGTTTTCATATACTCAGGAACTTCATCAACGGCTTCAATATCAAGGGCATATCCACTGTTATTTCTGATGTTTATACCGATTTCATTTTCTGTCCCCATAGAAAGTTTTTCCTGGCACACTCTTTCGACACACAAAAAGTTTGTATCGGGAGTAATTCTGAAATCAACTATAAAAAGTGAAAATATTATTATGTTATAGATCAAAAAAGCATATAATTCAAGCCCAATAAAGGACGCTACAATAACCGGCACTATTCCCGATGCAAGAAGTGCTAAAAAACGTTTACTGAACAGCATTTTTATTAACTCCTTTTCAACTTTCCCTTACCTTGGAACCTCAACTTTTGCTAGAATATTTTTTATTGCATCATCATTGCTGATGCCGTCAATTCCTGCCTCCGGTTTAATAACTATGCGATGGCGCAATACAGGCAGCGCAAGTTCTTTAATATCCTCCGGTATAACATAGTTTCTTCCATCCATGGCGGCATAGGTTTTAGCAGTAAGCAGCAGAGCAATGGATGCCCTCGGGCTGGCTCCCAGTGCAAGATTGGGAGAATTTCTTGTAGCTCTTACTATGGATGTTATATAATTAATTATCCCCTCATTGACCTGCACTCCCTGAATTTCCTCCCGGCACCTTTTTATATCTTCAAAAGTGCATACCATATTGATATTTTGATTATCTATCTCCTTGCTGTTAAACCCGGAGTTATATTTTTGCAACAGCATATTTTCAAATTTCTGAGGCATATAGTCTACCATTAGCTTCATCAAAAACCTGTCCAGCTGTGCCTCCGGTAATGGATATGTTCCCTCATATTCAACCGGATTTTGCGTAGCCAATACCATAAACATATCGCTCAATTTATGCGTCTCACCGTCGATAGATATGGCTCTTTCCTCCATAGCCTCCAAAAGGGCTGCCTGGGTTTTGGGAGGAGTCCTGTTTATTTCATCGGCCAAAAAAATATCGGTAAAAAGAGGACCCTTCTTCAAAAAAAACTCAGTCTTTTTCGGGTCAAAAACTTTTGTCCCTGTTATATCGGCAGGCATCAAATCCGGAGTAAACTGGACTCTTTTGAAATCGGCGTCAATTGCCCTTGACATAACCTTTGAAGCTAAAGTTTTAGCCAGCCCGGGAACTCCTTCTATCAATACATGACCTCCCGTCAAAAGAGCAACTACCATATGTTCAATAAACTGATACTGCCCCACCACAATTTTGGATATTTCTTCTATAATGGCTTTTGCCTTTTTTCTGGTAAACTCACATCCGGCAACATCATTTTCTTTATACGAATTTATTTCCATCCTTACCTAATCCCCTTTCTGATTGATTCAAGTCTCTTATATATGCCTATCAATACATTGCTGTTGTTTTTTCCACTTCTTATATAGTTTTCACACTCTGAAAAAACTTCTTCCACATTTAAATTCTTCAAAATATTATTATTTTTTGCAGCTCTGACAATATCCGCATCACTCCAGTCATCCTTTCCAAATCCTAAAAATTGGGCAAGCTCCTGTTTTACGTTTTCCAGGTAAACTTCCAAAGCCATATTGCTTGCCTTAGCCTTAAAATAAATATTCGAAAGGGCAAAGAGATTCTCATTTTCCTCTCTCTTGATAGTCTCAAACACAACCACAGGCTTTCCGAACCTTCGCGACACACTAAATATATATATCAATAAACACATGGCCAATTGTATAATCACAAGCCTTCCGGTAAAACCTATTATATCCCAAAGTTTTATACCGCTCATTCCTATACCGTGAAAATATTCGTTAAACAAAACTTTTTTGTTAGAAGCTTCTTCAAGAGCTTTTATAAACTGTACTCCATAGTCCAGGTTTTTTACTCCCGAATTAGTATATTTCTCGCTATCGGCAAAATAAATAACACTGCCTTTACCGACACTGTACTTATACCCACGGTCATATTTTCCGAAATATGACGGCCCTGTTGCACCAAGTTCCTCAATGTATTCCTCGCTGTCATAGGAAATCAGCACAAGTACATTTCCTCTTTCCAGCCACTCTTTAAGATATTTCTTTTCCAAATCGTTTTCCAATATTTCCAATGCAGGTTCTATAGCAACCACAGTAGCATTATCAGGCAAAAACCTTGACGGTCTTGTATGTATTCTTACATCATATCCCATTTCCTTCGACAAAAGATATAAAGCTCTTGTCCCATCGCTCTCGGCATTGTAACAGGAGTATTCAATACTTTGCTGTATTTCATCCTTAAAGTCATAAACAATTAAACCGGCAGCGGCTATTATCAATATTACAGCAGCATATATAAAAATTTTCCTATACCGTTTCATCAGCTGTTGCTTCCTCCTCTGCGGTGCAAACCTTATTTGCAAGAATTAAGTAAACTGCCGTATTCATCATTCCATTTAACAAATATTGATTTGTCGGCTTTTTTACCACCATACCAATATCTGTTGAATACTTGGGTAAATTCAGCCATGATATCATGAATTTCAGGCCTATTATCCTTTATCTCAAGTAAATATTGCTTGTTTGTTTTTGCCTTGTTTATTCTGATTATATTCAAATCGTTCAAACGGATTAAAAGGGATATATACAAAAATCTTAACGCCTGGGTATAATCTCCGCTATTGTAATAATCGAAAGCCTTTCTATAGACTTCATCAGCATCTTTCAATATATTCAGAAGAAGTGCATCTTCTTCCTGCTTTACCTTTCGTGAGTATGTAAACCTTTTTGAAATCAAATATACGACCAGCACAATAATTACCAGTATAATCACAATTGCAATAATCTGAAATAAAACCAAGACTTCCCTAGATACCTTTGAACCGCTAAAAACTTTTAGAAGCCTATCGGTCACATTCATTTTTTCCCAAATACTCTTTAAAAACTCAATAAATTTATCATGCAATATTTCAAGCAAACTTTCGGCTTCAGTTTTTTCACCGAACTCTCCGGAATTCAAAATCTTTAAAAGTTTTTTTCTAATTTCCTCTTCACTGTCAGGACCATAGGCTTTTACATTATCGGCATACAAAACAGCCATACCGATAATTGCCAGTACATTAAAAAATATTTTTCTTAATACCTTACCTTCAACCGATCTACCCATTAACTAATTCTCCATCTCCCGCTTTTTCATTTTCAATCAGTTTTCTCATTTTTATTTCCAAGTCCAGTCCCTCTTTTTGAATCTTCATGTTAATAAACAGTATAGTTATAAATACCAGAACAAAAGGCTCTGCTATTGCAGAACACATTTGTGAAAAAGCATCGACAATAATATATAAAGTATTGTTTACTAAAGCTAATATCATTGCAGCACCAATAAGCAAGGAATTAAACAGATAATACAGCAAAAATGCAAAAACACCTGAAAAGGCTATATGCCAAAACTTACCTTTAGTAAGGTAAAAACTCCTTCGAATACTTTCCGATATCGATTTATCCTCTATAACAATTATATGGGCTCCAAATATCAGTTTAACAGCAAAAAAGCCGACGGCAAACAATACTCCCAGTAAAACAAAAAGTACCAGTAAAACAACTGTTACAGCCAATAAAACCGGAGGCAAATACAAAGTAAAAGCCACCACAACCGGAGCTATAACAACCAATACGGCAACACTAACAGAAACTATATAGGCAGTTGCAAGAATAAGTACAAATATAACGGCATTTCCCATCATTTTTGGCATAAACTTAAAACAATCTTTTATAAGCGTCTTGACATCGGTCAATGAATTGACCTTAACTTCACCGCTTATTACATAATCATATATCATTTTTATTACCGCAGCATTCAACACAAGTTTGAAAGTAATCGAATACACCATCTGAAGCATACCCAATAACGATGCCAGAGTACTGTTTATAAACGGTGAATCGGATAAATATCTTTCAGCCATTTCGGGAGAATATACTCCTTTAAATAAATTTCTGTATATGTTGAAAATATCAGTTAGATTATTATCTAAAAAAACGTTTGTTATTATTGAATAAAATACAGTCCAAGGGATATACAAAACAAGAGACAACAGGACAATACCTTTGAAATTCTGTTTAAAGGCTTCAACAGAATAATCCAGGACATCCCCAATATTCATAGGTTTTAAATGGTTTCCAACTTGGCTCATAACAACCTCACATCTTGCAGTTATTAATTTAAAGTATCATATTTTGTTAATTCTTTCAATATATCGAATATCTCCAAATTTAGCAAAAATCTTAATATCTTATGAAACCATAATCAATTTCTAGTCTATCATAATTCTATTATTTCTACCATATAGCACAAACAAAAACTTATATATTGTAACACTGCAATTTTCCGCTCGACACAATAAAGCTATATAAATAGGGTGGATTAAAAACAATCCACCCAAACTATAACTGATACTTTTCCAACTTTTTTTGTTAATATGAGTTCAAATATAAACAAATAGCCAATAATCGAAAAAATCATGCTTTACCCAAAGTAAACCAGCTTCTAAGCATCCTTACAAAAATATGACCTATATTAATTTTTTCTACATCCCTGTCAGCTACAATATCAACCCGGCAAATCTCATTATCTTCGATTTTATATATGATTTCTCCAACTTTTTGCTCAGCCTTCACTGGTGCTGTTATATCCTCACTCAAACTCACCTGGCGAACTATCTTTGTCTTCTGTCCTCTCGGGAGCAGAACTTTTACATCATTTCCTATAACCGCACCTGCTTTTGAAACTGTTCCCTTTTTAACACTGATATCAGATATCAGCTCGCCTTTCTTATTAATTTCGACCGATTCATAATTGGCAAATCCGTAATCGAGAAGTTTCCTGGTTTCCGCAAACCTTGTATTTGAATCCGGTTCACCCAATACTACCGAGATCAATCTCATATTATTACGAGACGCCGTAGCCGCAAGACAAAATCCTGCAGCATTTGTAAACCCTGTCTTTAACCCATCACAGTTATTGTAAAACCTTACAAGTTTATTGGTATTTACCAACTGAAACTCACCGTTTCTGAAGGAATCCATATAAATAGAAGTATATTCCAATATTTTAGGATGCTTGGTTATAAGTTCCCTTGACATCAAAGCTATATCATAGGCACTGCTGTAGTGATCCACATCCGTAAGCCCGGTACAGTCCTTAAACTGTGTGTTTTTCATACCAAGCTCTGCAGCCTTTTCATTCATCAATACTACAAAGGCCTCTTCACTTCCGGCTACAAGCTCTGCCAAAGATACCGTAACATCGTTAGACGAATGCAGTGCAACAGCTTTTAAAGCATCATGTACCGAATACTGCTCTCCGGGTTCAATATATGCCTGGGACCCTCCCATTCCCGAAGCATATTCGGAAGCAGTAACCGTATCCTGTAAACTTATCTTTCCCGAATCAATGGCTTCCATAACCAAAAGCATCGACATAATTTTGGTTACACTGGCAATGGGAAGTCTTTCATGACTGTTGTTCTCCAGCAAGACCTGCCCCGTTGATGCATCCATCAAAATGTAAGATTTTGCTTTAAGTTCTGAAACGTTGGCACTGGCCATTATTTTTTCAACAGTAGCCGGATTATAAACCGGCTTTTCTTCAATTGCAAAAGCAATGCCGGAATATATATTAACCACAAGGCATATAATTATTAAATATCCCAATAACCCCTTACCTCTCAATTAATATTCCCCCCAATCAGTTTTCATTAGTAGATTACTATGCTGAAAACCGATTGTATATGCCACTTGTTTTTATTCGCTATTCAATATAGGAGAGGATTAAAGGTCTTTGGGGTTCAACTGAATCACCCAGTATCAGGCTATTTTTCAAAGCTTCTAGAGCCTGATTTATTTTTTCGGTATCATCGGAATAAAGGGTTGCTATTAATTCTCCTTTTTTTACAAACATTCCTGTTTTCTTAAAAAGCTTTATACCGGCCGAATAATCTATAGCACTTTCCTTTGTTTCCCTGCCGGCGCCTAAAATCATCGATGAAATACCCAACATATCGGTTCTGATCTTTTTTATATAGCAATCCTGTGGCGAAATAAACTCATACATATGTTTCGGCTTTTTGAAAAGATCATAATTTTCTATGACATCAGTTATTCCGCCCTGTCTTTCTATCATTTGGGCAAATTTTTCTAGTGCCTGTCCATTCTCCAGCACCTCTCTTACTCTTTGCTTACAGTAACTTTCATCCCCTATTCCTGCAAGTTCCAGCATTTTGGCTGCCAAACATAAGGAAACTTCTTCAAGGTCTTTTGGTCCATTTCCTTTTAAGGTATCAATAGCTTCAATAACCTCAAGAGAATTGCCGATGGCATTTCCAAGCGGAATATCCATATCTGTAACAGCAGCAACAGTTTTTTTGCCAAGATTATTCCCTATCTTTACCATACAACGGGCCAGTTCTTCTGACTTTTCCAAGGTTTTCATAAAGGCTCCGCTGCCGGTCTTTACATCAAGGACAATTCTATCGGCCCCACAGGCAATCTTTTTGCTCATTATACTGCTTGCAATCAAAGGAATACTGTTAACTGTGGCTGTAACATCTCTAAGGGCATATATCTTCTTGTCAGCCGGTGCAAGGTTTCCGGTCTGTCCTGCCACTGAAATGCCAATTGTATTTACATTTTCTATAAATTCTTCCTTCGAAAGAGCAGTTCTAAATCCAGGAATCGACTCAAGCTTGTCTATTGTTCCACCTGTGTGCCCCAAACCCCTTCCGGACATTTTTGCCACCGGGACTCCACAGGCAGCTACAATCGGTCCTAAAACAAGAGTTGTCTTATCTCCAACCCCTCCGGTACTGTGTTTGTCCACTTTTACACCGTCAATAGCCGAAAGGTCTATTACATCCCCGGAATTAGCCATAATTTCAGTTAAATCCGCAGTTTCCCTTTCACTCATCCCGTTCAAAAATATAGCCATAAGCAAAGCAGATGCCTGATAATCAGGTATCAAATCATTGCAATAGTTATTTATAAAGTAACTGATTTCATCATAGCTCAATTCTTTTCCGTCACGCTTTTTTTCAATAACGTCATACATTCTCATATTTGACACATCCTTATTAATTACTTTATTTCGTTTAAAAAGCTTTTTCCCTGCAATTCACCGGTTATATTCAGGTAATGTGCTACCGTGGCTCCAACATCGCAAAAGGAACTTCTGGTACCCAGATTGATATTTTGCTTTATTCTTTTGCCATATACCAATAAAGGTACATGTTCCCGAGAATGGTCAGTACTTTCCGTTGTAGGATCGCAACCGTGATCTGCAGTTATAAACAAGATATCGTCATCCTTCAAAGCATTTATTATCTCAGGCAGTCTTCTGTCAAATTCCATCAAAGCCTTTGCATAGCCTTCCACATCATTTCTGTGCCCGTAAACCATGTCAAATTCCACTAGATTTGTAAACAAAATTCCTTCAAAATCGTCCTTAAGATACTCCAAAGTTTTGTCCACTCCATCATTATTATCTTTTGTGTGTACTGCATGGGTTATTCCCCGTCCTGCAAAAATATCCTCAATCTTACCTACCGCTCTTACATCCAGTCCCTTTTCCTTTGCGTAATCAAGAACAGTCTTTGCCAAAGGTTCCAACGAAAAGTCCTTTCTTCTCTCTGTTCTCTTATACTCTCCATTGCTGCCGATAAATGGTCTTGCAATTACTCTTCCTACCGCATGTTCTCCTTTCAAAATCTCCCGTGCTTTGGCACACATATCGTAGAGTTCTTCAATACCAATCACTTCTTCATGGGCAGCAATTTGAAAAACACTGTCGGCAGAGGTATAAACTATAGGATATCCTGTCTTTACATGTTGATCACCTAACATCTTTATAATCTCTGTTCCTGAAGCAGCTATATTACCGATAGTCTTTTTATTTATAGCCTTTTCAAAGGCTTCTATTACCTCTTTCGGAAATCCGTCAGGATAAACAGGAAAAGGTCTTTCAACAACAATCCCCGAAATTTCCCAATGTCCTGTTGTGGTATCTTTTCCGGCGGACCTTTCAGCCATTCTTCCAAAACATCCTCTCGGATTGTCAACCTTCCTGATACCTTTCATATTGTCAATATTGCCTAGTCCCAACTCTTCAAGATTGGGAAGGGAAAAATCCCTTACGCAAGCTGCAATATTTCCCAAAGTATTGCTCCCTTTATCTCCGTACTTATCTGCATCGGGTAGTTCTCCCATTCCTACACTGTCCAAAACAACTATTACAGCTCTTTTCATTTTGTATCTCTCCTTATTAAAATGATTATTTTGAAACATAACACCAACTTTTACCCATGTATTTTCCTTATTAAAACAACTTTATCGAATATATAAAAAAGTAAGATATTACTATCTTACTTTCTATAAACCATTTCAATTCCCCTTTACTGCTATTAACTTAATTATTGCAAAATAATAAGTAATTGTCTATAATTAAACCAGCAAAAGTTTTGCCAGTAGATGCGCTTTCAAAATTATTTATCTCATTTTTTCTGTTGAAATTGCCAACATCTTTGACTTTTCCTTAAACTATCCTTTTATGCTCTCGGATGAGTTTTTTTATAAACTTCTCTGATTCTGTTCTTGGCAATTTGAGCATAAACTTGGGTTGATGAAATATCCGAATGTCCTAACATTTCTTGTAATGATTTCAAATCGGCACCGTTTTCCAAAAGATGTGCTGCAAAGGAATGCCTCAATGTATGCGGGGTTATATCCTTATTTATCTTTGCCTGATTTTTATATTGCTTAATTATTTTCCAAAAACCTTGTCTTGTAAGTCTTTTACCGTTCACATTAACAAACAGAGCTTTTTCATCACTTCTCTGAATCAACAGATTCCTTGATTTGGTCAAGTATTCATTTAAAGCTTGAATCGACGCAGACCCTATTGGAACCATTCTTTCTTTGTTTCCCTTATTGCATCTTATAAATCCCATATCAAGATTTACATCGGATACATTAAGGCATATCAGTTCTGAAACCCTTATTCCTGTAGCATACAACAGTTCAAGCATTGCTTTGTCTCTATATCCTTTAAGATCATCGCATTTTGGTTGTTCAAGCAAAAGTTCTACTTCTTTTGTCGAAAGAATCTGAGGTAATTTCTTTTCAACTTTAGGCGATTCCAGATCCTCTGTCGGATCACTGTTAATTACACCGTTTTTGGTTAAGAACTGGTAGAAAGATCTTATTGATGCAAGGTTTCTAGATATTGTAGAAGTTGCACGTCCCTTTTTTTGTAAATGCAGGAGGTAAGCGATTACAGTAGTTTTATTGGTATTTGTAATATTATGTATTTTCATTTCGTTCAAATATGTTATGTACTGTTCAATATCCCTCCTGTACGACTGTAAGGTGTTTAGTGACAAACGCTTATCCTTCTCCAAAAAGGTAAGAAATTTCAAAACCAAATCTTCCATTTTTTACCCTACTTCCTCTCTTCTTAAAAAATAATATATATAAAGACATAAACTATTATCATTTCCAATACTATAAATCCTTACTATTATACAAGAATTTTAGCTCCTTGTACAATATTTTCCACGTAACCTAAAATAGTTCGGATTATTGTCTAATTTTTTACAGTGATTTTTGTGCAATAAATACAAATATATGCTATATCAAATTATAACCACATTCCTATATGTATTGTCAACACTTTATTCCATTATTATACATTGTATACGAAATTTATGTAAAAAATAATTTTACTTTTATCCTTTGCAAATACTGGAAATTTTATTTTTGACTTATGTTAATTCAAATATAAAATCTAAAGTACATTTGACGTAATTATTCTGATACATACAGGAGTGATATAGGATTCAACCAATATGCCTCCAAATATAAAACATGAGAAAAACGCTGTAGTAAGGCAATATTCCAAAAAACTTGTTTTTAAACTCTCTTTACTCATCCGCTTATCGGAACGGTTTCTTATTATATTAAGCGAGAAATTAACGCCATTTACTCCCAGTGCTATAATACATGGTATAATTATTATCTCTTTCGGTACAATGCTAAATAGAGTAAAAATTACACCTTTAAATCCCATTAAATCAATTATAAACCCCGATGTAAAACCTGTTATAAAGCCTCTCACACCAATGAAAAAATATATAAGAGGAATTCCTATTATTGTGACTCCAAGTGCCCACATGATTCCGACAAACCTTATATTATCAATAAGGGAAATTCGCAGTATTTCATTGCTGTCAACCCTCTGATTTTCAAAAAGCTCCAAAAAGCCTTGAAAATAATTGGTTAGCTCTGTTTTCTGTATCGAACTTAAACCGTTAACAGTAAAAGCTCCTGCTGACACTCCTGTCACAAATGCTAAAAACAATAGCAAATAAGTTTTTTTATTTTTATTTATGTGTTCTGCCATTAAATTATGTATCTTTGATATCACCTTTATCCCCTCTTAAATCGGTGTATTTTCAGTATTAAATTTTCATTTCTTCTTGTATCTTCTTCCAAACTGTAACTTGCATTATCTTTCATTAGTTAAAATCTCAGTTAATGATAGAGATTTGGTAAATTATATCAAATCGCATATTAAATGATAATAAGTTACCGGAAATATTCAGAAATCACCTTATTTACTTAATCCTAATAAATTCTATGACGATAAAAATAAAAAAATTACAATACAAATTAATGTATTGTAAACTTTACTCAAATGAAAAGAAAAGATGTGATTCTAAGAAATCCATTTGTTTTTTGAAAGGTATATAATTTATATTTTTATCTCACCTTTTATTAGCTTCTCGGCCAGTAAAATTCCAATTATAGTTTTTGCATCGGTTATTTCTTTTTTCAGGATCATATCAATAAGTGTACTGACAGGATATTTCTCTGCTGAAATAAATTCATCTTCATCGGCACAGGATTCGCCCTGTTGCAAATCCCTTGCCACATACATATACAACACTTCATTTGAAAAACCCGGTGCACTGTGTATGTTTATCAAATGCTTAATATTCTTAGTTTCAAGTCCCGTCTCTTCTTTTAGTTCCCTTACAGCACAATTAAGCGGGTCTTCTCCTTTATCCAGCTTTCCGGCGGGAATTTCTAATGATTCCTGATCAATAGGTTTTCTATATTGCCTTACCATATATATTTGTCCGTCTTCCGTCAATGGAATTACAACCGATGCTCCGGGGTGAATTACAACATCCCGGGTTGCTTCCTTCCCGTTTGGGAGCAGTACACTCCATAGCTCCACACCTATGAAATTTCCCTGATATACATGCTTTTTAGATAAAGTCTTTTCTTCATAATTCATATCAATGCCTCCATTTATGATCTGTTCTTTTTTATTTCACCGGTTGCTAACAAGTCACATCTGTTATTGTATTCATTATCCGAATGTCCCTTGACTTTTATCCACTTTATTTTATGTATGTTGCTTAGCCGGTCAAGTTCTTTCCATAACTCTGCATTTTTTACCTCTTCCTTGCTGGAATTTTTCCAGCCGTTTATTTTCCAATTTTCTACCCAATTCTGATTAAAAGCGTTTACCAGGTACGCGCTGTCACTGTAAAGTTCTACTTCACAAGGTTCTTTCAGCATTTTTAATGCTTCAATGGCAGCTTTAAGTTCCATCCTGTTATTGGTAGTATCTTTTTCAAAGCCTGATATTTCTTTTTCAGCTTCTCCATATTTTAATATGGCGCCCCATCCTCCATCTCCCGGGTTACCGGAACAAGCGCCGTCTGTGTAAATAATAACTTTTTTCATAGGTACTCCTCTTACTCAAATTTTTTTCCTATCTCCCTGGCTTTTTTAGTGCATTCGTTCATGGCTTCAATTACAGCATACCGGAATTTATTCTTTTCCAAAGTACTTACTGCTTCAATAGTTGTACCGGCCGGTGAACATACCATGTCTTTCAGTTCGCCAGGATGCTTATTAGTCTCGAGTACCATCTTTGCAGAGCCAAGTACCGCCTGAGCTGCCAATTTATACGACAAGTTCCTGGGTATTCCCGACAACACCGCCGCATCGGCCATAGCCTCTATGAACATAAAAATATATGCAGGACTGCTGCTGGTAAGAGCTGTAACTTCACTCATTAATTTCTCATCAAGCAACTCTGCCTTACCGAAACATGAAAATAGCTTCATTACACATTCCAGCTCGCCCTTTTCTATACTGCTGTCCGGTGAAACAAGTGTCATACCCTCTCCTACCAATGCAGGCGTATTAGGCATTGTGCGAATAACCTTTTTATCCTCGCCTATTATCCTTTTATAAAACTTTATCGGAACACCGACAGCAACCGACACAAGAATTTTACCAGCATTAAACGAATCTTTGCACTCTTTAAGTACAGTTTCTAGTATATTGGGCTTTACAGCAAGTATTACAATATCACTTTTTTCAACTACTTCTCTTCCACTTTCCAAAATGCTTACCCCGGTTTCTTCTTTAAGTTTTTCAAGTCTTTCCCTGTCTACATCGTAAACGTATATTCGGTCAGTATTCACAATATTGGATTGGGCTATACTTTTTATCATTGCATATCCCATATTTCCTGCACCAATAAATCCTATTGCTTTATCCATATTATCCTCCTTAAGTTAAATATATTTTGCCAAGCTTTTATAAAAGCTATCACTTTTCTTTAAACATATTTCTCTAAATATAATATCATAATTTCCGCAATGCAAATAAATAAATTCTAATTTTAATATGTTTCTGAAAATTATAATTTAATTCATTCAATCATCGAAAGAAATTTTTCTTTTTCAAATAAGAAGGTCTTATTTTTTTAATTTTATAAAAAAACCCCATTGACATAAATTTAATCTTGTTGTATACTATAAAAGCGCCGAAGGGGAGTAGTTCAATTGGTAGAGCAACGGTCTCCAAAACCGTGAGCTGCGGGTTCGAGTCCTGTCTCCCCTGCCAGATATAAAAGCCATGGTTATAACCATGGCTTTTGTATTATAATCTTTCATCAGGATTTCAATAATATCCTTTTATATTCCTTTTGATCATATGTTTGAAAGTTCTATATTTATGTTTTCCTCAATTCTTTTTTCAATCTCGGCTTCAGTTTCGTTATAATCCAGATAAGCCTCATTGCTCAAAATTCTGACCGGCAGAAAAATTTTGAATGTGGAACCTACTCCGACTTCACTTTCCACTTCAATCCTTCCATCATGCATTTCCACAAAGGATTTCACCAAAGCCAATCCTATTCCGGTACCCTCATGTACTCTGGTCAGGGAATTATCAACTTGCTTAAACCTTTCGAAAATCAGACTAAATTTGTCTTTAGGTATACCAATGCCGGTATCGGATACAGTTATTAAAACTTCAGTTTTCTTGTTACAAACATTTACTTTTATCTGTCCGCCTTCCTCTGTAAACTTGATTGCATTGGACAAAAGATTCAGAATGATTCTCTCAATTTTGTCCACATCACAGGCAGTAACAATCTCTTCAGTATCGGTATCGAACATTAAGTTGATTTGTCGGTTTCTTGTATAGGACCACACCGACATTGTAACTTTCTCAACAATTCTCACAATATTGCAGTTTCGAAACCTAAGCTTTTCACATCCCGATTCTATTTTAGATATTTCAAGAAGATTGTTTGCAGTCTTCAAAAGCTTGTAAGAATTATTTTTCATTATTGAAATATATTTGTTCAACTTCTCTTTATCAATTTTCACACTGGAATTGGAATCGGGCAACGACTCCATAATTTTCAAAGTACAGAGAATAATGCTGAGAGGTGTCCTAAACTCATGGGACAAATTAACTATATAGTCGGTTTTCAGCTTATCCATCTCTGTTACTTCCTGCAAAAGTCTCTTGCTCTCGTCAACACTGTGCTTCATCTCTTCAAACTCTTTTCTTTGCGTTATATCCCTTATTACACTTAAGAACACGGTTTTATTATCAATATTATATGAAGTTGTGATAACTTCAATACAAAAATCTTGACTGTCCCTTCGCAATATTTCTTCAAATATAATGGGAAATTCGCAATTATCCGCTTCACTCATCTTTAATTTATATTCATTAAAATTATTCTCATCAAGCAGTTCATACAAACTTTTTGAAAGTACCTCAGAATTGTCTTCAAACCCAAACAACTCTACTCCTGCTTTATTAACAAACAGAATTTTTTCTCTATCATGTAAAAGTACTGCATCGGGCATAAATTCCAAAAGATTTCTGTATCTTTCTTCACTTTTCCTCAACAATTCTTCAATTCTCATACATTCCTTAACTTCATGCATAAGACTTTTATTTACCGCTTCAAGTTCAATAGTTTTTTGTTCCAGTTCTCTGTTTTTTCTGTCCAGTTCCCTGAACAAAATTGATATAGGTTTAATTATAACTCCTATAGATACCGCCTTATAAATCACGCAAAGGGAAAAAAATCTCAACATATGTGCCAATATCGTTGCCAAATCGGTAACCTGCTGAGCTGATACAAATAACACCTCTGACAGCAATCTTAAAACTATATACGAGAAAACATAAACAAACAAATTTTCTCCAAAATTATGCCTCTTTTTGTAGCAGATAAACAATAAAAAAGTATACAAACATAAAAGAATGAATTCACACAGTATCTTGAAAGGTGATGAATCGGCATTATCGTAAGCACACTGAGGAAATATGCCAAAGTATATTGTTGAAAGCAAAAATATTGAAACCACAGTATAGGGTATAAGTAATCTTTTACTGCTTAGATTCTTCTTTATGGTATCAGCTGGTATAACCAGCATTACCAAAAGAGCTATAGCATCAAGGAATTTGCCTATAACCGAAATTTGGACCGATAAATCATAGCTGTCTGACGAAAGAATATTTATACCGGCATAAGAAAAAACATGGAATATCTGAAAAATACTTGTAAATAAAAACAATGCGCCCAAGTACAAATAAATGCCGTTTTTCATAATCCTGGAGCTGTGATATACCGCTATTGCGACTCCAAAACCGATAAAAATTCCTAAAATCTCTATCAATGAATGGAAAAACAGATAGTTTTTCAATCCAATATATAAGTAAAGCAGAACAATCGCAGAAGAAATTACAATCTTTTTCCAAATGCACAAATTTTCTCTCTGAACCAGTTTTAACTCAAGCCCCGCAATATTTCCTTTCTCATGCTTAACTTGCATTTGATCCCCCCCAAATCAATAAATTGCAAAGGTAATTAAAAGAGCTACTCCAAATTGTCTATTTTTATAATTTTCAATACTAATCGACGCAAAATCGTCTTTTTCATCATAATTCGTGTTTAAATCCATTATACAGGAATAATTTTAATTATTACAATAATAATTCAATATAATTTTTGCATTGTCAATAGAATTAATAATTTATATTATTAGCTGTTTTTTCAAATAAAGCCGTTTTTCTCCTCCTCATTTCCAGCATGTCGACAAAAGCTTCGAGCCTGGTTTTATATCCTTCCTCGCCGGTCATTTCATCAACAATCAAAGTCATAACCGGAATTTTATATTTCCTCTGCACCTCGATAAGGACATTTTGTGCAATTATTTCGGGCATACAAGTAAACGGATAAATCTGAATAACACCGTCATATTTCCTTTTTGTAGCTATTACAGAAGCCCCTATTGTTTGAATTCCATGTCCGCCAATATCGTCAGTATTAATAAATTCTTTTCCTGCAGCAAGCAATTTGTCTTTTATTTTGACAGGCAGATTATTTATTATAAAATGATTCAGTATCCACTTGCTTATACCCAAAAAATTATGTACCTCTATCCCCATGTTCCCTAGCTTCTTCTCAATCTCAAAATTTATTCCGGGATGTGATGCAGCATATATTTCTCCAACAATTGCAACCTTTAGAGTTTTTCTTTTCCGATCAACAGGTATATCATTGAGCTGTTTCCCTGCAGATTTTATTGCATAGGTTATATTTCTGTAACCATGCGCTTTTTGAACATTTTTTTGAAATTCGGAAATAATTCTATCGGTATCTCCTCTGTTAATTTCACGGCATCTCGTATATCCTGCCAATCTGTTAAGGTTGTCCACTAAAAAAACCGTTCTGGTTGCATATAATATCCCCTTCAGTATATCGAAAGCACTTTTTCCTTCCGTCAAAGGACTAATTTTCTCCAGAATACCTTTTACTGTCATATTGGTAGTGTCAAGGCACACAAATTTTACATCGTAATTCAGATTTTCAACTATTTTTGAAAGAAGGTCTCCATAGTAGCCGAATCTGCACTGTCCCTTTCCGCCTCCAAAGAGTATAAAGTCTGCTCCGTTTCTGATTCCGTAAATAAGGTCCCCCAATATTGTTTTAAAAGGCAAACAAGCAAACTCGGGTGAATTTGCCACACCCAGTTCCATTGTCTCTTTTGTATTCAAAGGAGGTACGACATACTCTATTCCAACAGTATCTAACAATACTTTTATAGGTACATACATATTTCCCATATGTGGAAAAGTTATCTTCATATACTCATCACCCTAACATATCTATAAATGCTTCAAGTCTTGTATCAAAACCCGCTTCTCCGGTATGTTCGTCAACAGTAAGTTTAAGTATGGGAAGTCTTTGATTTTTTGATTTAATATCAAGTTCAATAAATTCCATTATAAAAGCATCCAATCCGCATGCAAATGGTGTAAGGTATATAATTCCCTTCACTCTTTCATCCTTTGCACAGGTAAAAGCACTTCCCAAAATCTCAAAGCCTATATCCCAAAAAGTTTTTCCCTGGTATGGATGTGCATTTCTCCTTTTTGTCTCATAATCGATATCCCATGGTGTAAAAACTTCAATGTTTCTTCTTTCAAGTTTTTCAATAAGTCGCATACTTATGAATTTGTCATAGAGCATATAGGGATGTCCAAGTAAGATAATCACGTTTTTATTATCAATTGCTTTTTTCACGTTTGCCTTATTTTTTTCAGTCATTAACTGTGCATGGCTTTCCCAAGTCGCATTAAATGCTTTCAACACCTTCTCAGGGTCTATTTTTAAAGTTTGAGCCAATTTTAAAAGGCTTCCTTTTGTCTCGTCGCGACAAGAGTTCATGTTTATTTTTATCTCCAAAATCTTAATTTGATTACCCAAATTAACCTTTATCATATCCGGAAGACCGCACAATTTAGGACATGTATATTCATTTTTTTGGGTACTTTGATACCTGGGTATGAAAATATAATCAACCTTATCTTTAAGGCTCATCACATGCCCGTGAAAAACTTTCACAGGAAGGCATGTCTCATTGCTGCAGCATTTTATTCCGTCATCCATTATCTTCCGGTTGGTGTCTTGAGACAAAATTACCTCAAAGCCCAGAATTTTAAAGAATACTTCCCATACTGAACCGTATTCAAAAAAAAACATACCTTTTGGTATTCCTATAGTTGCCATTATCTGAACCTCTTTAATGATAAAATTTTATATCTGCATAAATCAAGTCAACACTGTCATCATGAATATTGATCCATTGAAAACTCAATTTTTCAAACATAACTTAATACAATACTTCGTGCAATTAATCTATTTTAGCATGAAAAAAATACTGTAAATGGGCAGAATTAATCCTGCTAATGCAATAATTACTATTGCAATGGCACCTGTCCTGTTTTTTCTATCCCAAGTCCATTTGCCATAACTCAATGTTTTTATAAAAATCCACAAAAGAAATATAATCAACACAATCAAGTAAAAAGGTTTCATTATCAACCCTTCTTTCCCTAAATATTATTTATTGCCTCTTACTTCAGTAACTGTTCTTACAATAAGTCCCGGCCTTCTTATTGCTACATCTACTTCTACATCATAGGTTGCTTCTTTATATTTGGAAAGCCAGTCAAATTCCTGCCATTCTTGCCAAGTAAGAAACTTTCCTTTAATTGTATTACCAAAACCATTGGTATCTGTTTTAAATACTTTAGTACTTTTATCCAGATATTTGATTATTCCATCTTTTATATAAGCTTCCGTAGCACTTTGAAGAAATTTTAAATTTTCACCACTTTCACAATTGATTCCGCTTTGTACCGATAAAATATCTCCTTCAAGATGTACTTTCACGATGAGTTTCGGCTTATCACCTATCATTTCAACTTTCTTTTCAGTTAATCTGCTCCGCCTTAGCTGTAGAACAACAAGATCATCTTTCTTTATAGGATCCGGCATTGTGAAATACATCGAGTTAAATTTACCTTCAACCATAAGATTATACGAAGTTTCTTCACCGTCCAATTCTCCGACCATTTTTCCGCCGTCAAATATTGCCAGTCCCATTATCTCAATATTAAGACCACCCAGCTTTGGCAAATCACCTGCTTTAAAATCCCCTTCCAGCGGAAAGCTCCTGCCTTTCTCTTTGTAAGTTGAATTACTTAAATCAAACTCATCCGACGATTTATATTTACTTACATCAGCAAGGACCGCTACCGGCTGAATAGATGACCTTTCCGATTTGTTATAAAAATCTATAAGCTGCGTGTCAGTAGTAAACCCTGTATACCGATAAGCATCAAGTAATAATTCATAATACTTTGCCGGATTGGTCTCAAGCTTCGGTTTGACTGCATCGATGAATTCTTCCGCAGAACACCTTGACACAATGATACTTACATTTGGACGAAATTCCCTGTTTCTTATCATTGCATGTAAATACTTAGAAATACCTTCTTGTGCAATTTCTTGAGAAAAAACAATAACTTTTATATGGGAAAGGTTAATCTGTTTGCTTATAAAAGAATTAAGCATATTTAAACCCGAATATATGCTAGGTGTTTCAACAGCAATAACCGTCGAGCTGCTTTCTCCATCTCCCCCTCCTCCCGACTCTCCACCGGCTATATTTGTAGGAACTGCTATTTGCATAGTCATCCTCAATTCATTAGTACTGCCTTTATCAAATCCCAATGCTATAGGGTAAGCCATATCGTCGGGCTCCCTTTTGTCAAAACATCCGGTCAATATGATGCATTGCAAGATGACAATAAGAATAAAAGCAAAAATTCTATACTTTACCGCCACACTTATCACCACCTTTTTTTCTTATAACCAGATTTGCAATTATCAATACTGCAATCGGAACAACAAAAGTGACAATCCAGGCAAACCGCCTTACAATTTCCCCTTCTATTCTAACCGAAGACATTAAACTTTCCGGCCAAAAACATATAGTAAACAAGATTACTGCAACAGGAATAGCTAAAGGTTGGTAATATTCCAATTTGAATGTCTTTTTAATTACATACAACAATAAATACAAACCTGCACTTAAGTAAGAAAATGCAGCTAAAGTCCACATAAGAATGAATATAGATTCAATTCTTTGAAAGAATCTCCCGAAAACTACATATCTAGCCAAATGCAAATAAGGAATAAAATACTCGGTAGATGTCGGATAAGGCACTACCAGTATGTAAAGCAAGGTTCCTAAAGTCAATAAAATACCGGTAATTATTAGACTGTTGTATCCGATTTTTTTAAAGTCTTTTTTATTTCCTACAAAAGGGGTAATAAAAAATATTGAACTAAGAGCTGAATAAATTGATATTCTGGATATTTCTTTAACAAAAATTTTATCTATCCCAGTTCCAAATATAGGTAATAGATTTGTAGCATCCATGAAATGGATATTACCTAAAAAGACAATAAGAAGAGCCACAGCCGTAATTGGCAGAATAATTGCATTAATTCTCACAATGCTCTCAATACCCACATAGGAAGCTATAATCATTACTATAATAAAGAACATAATTACAAAGCTTAAAGGAGACTGATTTAAAGCAAATATTTTTATATCCTCCCCAAATATTCTTAACAAAACAGATAATATAAAAATGTAGTTTAATATAAAAATTATTCCGATTACCAAACGTCCAATGCTTCCCCCTGCAACCTGGGCAATATCAATTAAATCCTTGCCTTCGAATTTTGAATACAATTTTGAAATGAAGAAGAAGATAATTAAGCTAATTATTAATGTATATAAAGGTATCATCCAGCCTGCCGGACCGCCAGCTTCAGTCATTCTGCGCGGCAGTCCCAAAAATAGCTGCATACTCATAGCATTTACAATCATAAAAGTTGCTTCAACGTTACCGAAACGGATATCATTCAATTGAAAAACCTCCCCTCCATAGTTTTTACTATAAGCAAACTTTTATTTTTTCTAATACAACTATTTATATTACTTTTTTTCGTCATTTTTCATCCACTTTATGCTGATTTCAGGTTGTTTTCTATTTTTCTTCACATTAAGATAATCTGCACGTTTTTCCTGTTTCCATATAGGTGCCCTAAAAATCTGGTCCGACATAGCTCCTTTTGTTACAGGACCTAAAGGAGATAAAAACGGAACACCGAATGATTTGGCTGCAGCCAGCCATATCCCCTGTAAATAAAGTCCTGCCGTTATTCCAAAAAAACCTGCAGTTGCACCGAGGAAAATATATGCAAACCTTAATACTCTGTACGCATACCCCAAACTGAAATTGGGAATTGCAAAAGAGCCTATACCTGTAACAGCCACTATAATAATCAGAATGGGACTTACAATATTTGCTGCAACAGCCGCCTGACCAAGTATTAAACCTCCGATTATACCCAGAGTAGGCCCAAGCGGTCCCGGTATTCTTACTCCGGCTTCCCTAATAAACTCAAAGGCAAATTCCATAATAAGTATTTCTACCAGTGAAGGAAAAGGTACCCTCTCCCTGGATGCTTCAATGGCAAACAAAAGATCTGTCGGAATCATCTCATGATGATAATTGGTTATTGCAACAAATAACCCGGGAAGCAATAGCGACATTGCTACGGCACACACCCTTATTATTCTAACTAAATTGGCATAGGGAAACCTAATATAGGAATCCTCCGACGAATGGAAAAGGTCAATATGGGTTGCAGGCATTACCAATGCAAATGGGCTTCCCTGGACAATAACCGCAACCTTGCCTTCAGTAAGCATGGCAGCAACCCTGTCAGGCCTTTCGGTAGCCATAATTTGCGGCACAGCCAGAAAAGAGTTATCTTCAATAAGTTGTTCCAACTCTCCCGAGTCAATCAGGTAGTCTATATCTACTCCATTAAGCCGTCTTCTAACCTCATCCACCAGGGAGTCATTTGCAATATCTTTTATATACATAAGGGCACATGGTGTTCTGCTTCGTTTGCCGACAGCTATATTTTCAACCACCAATGCAGCATCCTTTAAAATTTTTCTGATAAGACCTGTATTGGTCCTTAAAGATTCATTAAACCCTTCCTGAGGTCCGCGGATAACCATTTCGGTATTGGGCCGATCTATTCCACGGCCTTTCCATCCTTTTATATCTGCTGTAAAGGCTACATCAATACCGTCTATAAAAATACCGCAGCCTCCAAAATTTACATCACCAACAATTTCACTAAAATCTTCTACTATCTTTACCTGATTGTGAGGAAGCAAACGACTCTTTACAATTTCCTCAACATCGTATTCATCCTCTTTTATATCTAAATTAGACAGCAGCATTAACGGCTGCAAGATTGCCATATCCATTACATCTGTGTTTACCAGGCCGTCTATAAAAATAATACAAGCCGGAATGGTCTTGTCCTTTACGGTTATATGGAACTCCCTTATAACTACATCAGCACTAGCCGGTACAGTATATTTTTGCTTTAGGTATGCAATATTATCTGACAGTTTTTTACTAACTTTTGTCATTGAACTGACATCTTTTTGCTCTTCCTCTTTTTCTTTCTTTTCATTGTCTTCACATTCGCACTTTTCTTCCTTCTTGTTATCCTTTGCACCAATTTGCATAATAGGTGCAAACTGCGATTTTATACCTCTCTTTTTAGCTCCTGTACTCTCATTTTTATTAATATTCTTACTATTTCCTTCTGAATGTCCTTTTTCAGATTCAACCTTTTTCTCACCCGAGTCGTTATCTTCTCTATGATCCCTTGTCTCACTTTCTTTTTCTTTAAGTATAAATTTTTCAAATTTTTCAGGTTCCTTAAAAGTAAACCAATCTTTTATCAGTTTTTTGATATCTGCCAAAAAACCCACTCCTTAAAAATATGTATTTATTTGTTAATACCGATTTAATGTAAATTATTAGCCTAAATTCAGTTTATACACCTCTGTTGGAAATTGATTTTAATAATCATATTATGAATACATTGTCATAAAAATATTCATAAAAATAGAACTGCCAATAAAGTTGAAATTCATACTTTATTGGCAGTTCTTTAAAAACTAAAAGCAGCAAACCGATTATTTATCGCTTATAAGATATTTTGTAATCGGTGAATCCAGCGGAAGTACAAGAGTTTTTTCCCCTTTTAGGGAAGTTTTCATTGCTTCAAGGGACCTTATAAATTCATAAAACTCCATCTTTTCACCGGAATAGGCATCGGCCAAAATCTTCATGTATTCTGCCTCTCCCTCACCTAAAAGTTCCTGTTCCTTTGCCTTAGCCTGAGAAATCAATATGGCTACTTCCTTATCCACTTCGTTTTTAATTTTCTGTGCTTCATATTCTCCTTCGGCAATAAATTGCTCAGCAATTTTTTCCCTTTCGGATATCATTCTCTTATAAACCGATTCCTCATTTTCAATGGGCAAGTCAAGCTTTTTTATTTTAACATCTATAATGTCAATACCGTAATGTTTAATTTGATTTGCCACTTCTTCCTTAACCGTTGCATTAAACTCCCCTCTTGCGGAAAGCTTTTCATTTATTATACTGTTCTGCTTCAATGTACCCATTGTGTTCTTAACTGCATTGTATACTGCTGCATCTATTCTTTTTTCAGCTTCTGACACAAGACCTACCGATTTATAAAACTCCAAAGGATCGCTAATCTTCCACACTACATAATTGTCTACAACCATGGCTTTCTTATCTTCTGTCAAAACATTCGACGGCTGTAAATCATACAAAATTTTTTTCTTTGGAAGCTCAAATTTACTGTCTAAAAAAGGTACTTTAAAATACAACCCGGCTGAGTCTTTTATATCTATGACTTTACCAAATCTCTTTATACAAGCATATTCATCTTCTTTAACAATATAAGCACCCGTTAGAATCAATATAAGGGTTAAAAATACTACTACCGGAATAACAATCTTTTTCATATCAATTGTCCCCCTTATCATTAAAAGGCTTGAGCGGTAAAATCTTCTGTATCTGTCCCGAAGTATTCTCAATATAGACTGTAATACCCGGAAGCAATTCCTCCATTGCTTCAAGATACAGTCTCTTTTTTGTTATATCCTTATAATTCTTGTATTCATCATACATCTTTTGGAATTTTGCAACCTGACCTTTTGCTTCATTAATCCTTGTTTCTTTCTTCGATTCAGCATTTTTTATTATTTTATCGGCCTCTGCCTGTGCCTTCGGAAGCTCTGAATTTTTGTACTTGTTTGCTTCGTTTATAGCCGTCTCCTTGCTTTGCTTAGCATTTTCAACATTCTGAAACGCCTGTTTTACAGCATCTGTAGGCGGTTCGGAGTCCTGTACTTTTACATCAATCACCTGAATTCCTATATCATATTCATCAAGACAGCTCATAATTTTTTCCTTTATTTCGCTTTGTATGGCAACCTTGCCGCTTGTTAAAACCTCATCTATGGTTGAGGAACCAACAACAGACCTAGCTGCACTTAGACTCGTATTTCTCAAAATCCCTTCTGGGTCAGCAGAGGAAAATAAATATTTTTGAGGATCGGAAATCTTCCACTCAATAAAAAAATCAATATTAATTATATTAAAGTCTCCAGTAATCATTTTAGATTCTTGATCTATCGAAATATAATTACCGTCAGATTGGCTTCTATACCCTAATTCCAGTTTCTGAGTTTTTTGCACAGGTACTTTTATAACTGATTGTATGGGGTCAGGTAATTTAAAATGTATGCCGGCACCTACAACATTGGTTACTTTTCCGAAAGTAAGCACTACAGCTTGCTGTTGATCATTTACCGTATAGGATGAACTGCTGACAATAATTAATAATACCAGTATCAAACCGGCAACCACTATAGCTTTAACAGGTATTTTAGGTATTCTTTTTTTAGGCTTTATATCTATAACTTCCATTCACAATACCCCCTTGCCTTAATTTTTTTAAATCCAATTATTAACCGCTATTACTTTATTTTATCTTCAACTCCTCCTATTAATTGCTATTTATAGTCATAATGCCGGGAAAACAATAATGTAAAAGTTTTAATAATCTTTATATCATAATAAAGATAAGTTGTAAAGTTAAAAAAGGTGACAATCGTTAAAAAAAGTTATTTAGAAACAGTTACCTTCAAGATCTATAAACTGTTGCCATGATAAAAGACCTGGCGAGCTGCAGCGAACCTATTAACAAACAAATAAAGGGGCTAAAAGCCCCTCTACACTGATATACTTTATTTATTCTCCATATCTAAATCAAAATCTTCATCTTCATCATCTTCAATATGAGCATCTATACTTTTTACAAAAGCCTGGTTATAATTTTCTCTTATCTTATTCTCAATTTCATTTAATATCTGAGGATTTTCCATAAGGAACTGCTTTGCATTCTCTCTTCCCTGCCCGATTTTTTGGTTATTGTATGAAAACCATGCACCACTTTTATTTACAATATCCAAATTCACTGCAACATCTAAGATACTGCCTTCTTTGGAAATTCCCTTTCCGTATATTATATCGAATTCAGCTTCTTTAAAAGGTGGTGCAACTTTATTTTTTACCACTTTAACTTTTGTTCGGCTGCCAATAATTTCGGTACCTTGTTTTATAGAATCAATTTTCCTTACATCAAGTCTCACCGATGAATAGAATTTTAATGCTCTTCCACCCGGGGTAGTTTCCGGATTACCAAACATAATACCGACTTTTTCCCTAAGCTGGTTTATAAATATAGCTGTTGTTTTTGATTTGTTTATAACCCCCGAAAGCTTTCTTAATGCTTGAGACATAAGCCTTGCCTGAAGCCCAACATGGGCATCTCCCATTTCACCGTCTATTTCTGCTTTTGGAACTAACGCTGCAACCGAGTCTATTACAATTACATCTATGGCTCCACTTCTGACCAGAGCTTCTGCAATTTCCAGAGCCTGTTCCCCTGTATCAGGCTGCGATACAATCAGATTATCTATGTTAACACCGAGATTCTTCGCATATACAGGATCCAATGCATGCTCAGCATCAATAAACGCTGCCTCTCCTCCGGCTTTTTGAGCCTCTGCTATTATATGCAGTGCAACAGTTGTCTTACCGGAAGACTCAGGTCCAAATATTTCCACAATTCTGCCTCTGGGAACACCTCCGACTCCTAAGGCAATATCAAGTCCCATGGCACCGGTAGGTATCGTCTCTATATTCATATGGGTATTTTCACCCAATCTCATAACTGCACCTTTTCCAAACTGCTTTTCAATCTGACCCAAGGCCATCTCCAATGCTTTTTTCTTTTCAATCATCTCTTCATCCTCCTAACAAAGACATCGAACATGTGTTCTGTTTTTATTATACACTACTCATTGTTGCCAGTCAACATATTTTGTATTTTTCCATATTTAATTTTTGGTATAATATTCTGCAAAAAAAGAAATTCTCCTTTCCATCCACTAGAAAATCTTTTTTACATAAACAGGATTTTTTGTATTCTTCAATACACCTGGAATGCTATCAGTAATCTCAATCACTGTAAAACTATTCTCTCTTTCAGCTTCTACTTTCTTTTTAATTTAGCCAAAAACGCATTTTTGTAGTTTTCTGCCTCCTCAACCTTCAATATCAGAACAAAGGTGAAATATACCAGTACCCCCACTGATATTTCAAACATCAGGTTTACAATTTGAATAATTTTCGAATTTGAGTCGCCGGGTACTGCAAGGTTAAGGAAATATAGAACAATCCCCATTGCCACAGCAGCCGGGACAACCTTAACAAGAAATTTAACAAGTTTTTTCAGGTGTATACCCTTCATTTTTCTATTTAACATTCCCAGAAGCAAAACAGCATTTACAGCACTTACCGTTGAATAAGAGAGTGCCATGCCGCTTACTCCAAGCCTGGTATACTTCATGAATAAAGTACTTAATATTAAATTCAGAATAATACTGACTATTCCTATGATAAGGGGTGTCTTTGTATCATTGTCTGCATAAAACGCTCTGTTTAAAATTGTTACAATGGATTGGCTGAGCAGAGCAATAGAGAAAAACATCAATATGCTCCCTGTGAGTTTAACCGTTTCTTCACTAACCTGGCTGGTAAACTTGAACATAGTTCTTATTACAGGTTCCCGTAAAACAATAAAACCAACCCCTGCAGGAACTGTTATTAACAATACCGATTTTATCCCTTTCATCAAAGTATCTTTATACTCCTCCACTTTCCCCACAGCAAGATAGGATGAAAGGCTTGGAAGCATGGCTATTCCCATCCCCTGGGCAAACACGCCATAGGGCATTTGCCATGTTCTGTCCGCAGCGTTTAATGCCGTAAGACTGCCCGGAAAAAACTGCAGTGCAAACGAAGATGTTATTATTGCATTTATCTGAACAACCGCCGAGGACATTAACGAAGGTACCGAGAGTTTAATCAGCCTTCTAAACCCTTCGTGTTTCAAATAGAACCTTGGTCTGTATAATTTAAAATTTTTGCGGGCAAAAGAAAACTGAAATATAAAATAAACAAAGGAACTTACCATAACTCCAAAGGCAATACCCTTTACGCCCCATTTGCTCTTAGCAAACAAAAAAATGCTCAGTGCACTTCCCATATTATATAAGGTAGGCCCAAAGGCTGCAGCCGCAAATCTTTGATATGAGTTCAGCACACCGTTTGACAGTCCCGCCATCATAAGAAATATTATTGACGGAAACAGTATTCTGGTAATTTCCGCTGCAAGGGGTATATTGACATTATCGCTGTTTTGAGCCATTATGGTTACCAATTGAGGTGCAAAAGCAATCCCCACAAAACAAACGCATATCATTGCCACTATTGCGACATTAATAAAAGTCCCAACGGCTTTCCAACCATTTTCTTCATCTTTTTTTGCTATATATCCCGATAACACCGGAATTAAAGCTGCCGATATTGCACCTCCCACAAGCAGATCATACATCAAACCGGTAATTTTAAAGGCAAGGGTATAGGCATCGGACACCATATTAACCCCAATCAAGCTTGGTACAAGCATTTCCCTTATAAACCCCGTTAACCGGCTTAAAACTATGGAAGACATGACAATAATCGCAGCACCTGTCAGCTTTTTGTCCTGTGTATTTTTCAAAAGCATTTCCTCCACTTTATATTGAGTATAAAATTAAATAAGCAATTCACCTTATTATTTGACTTATCGGCCAAGATATTTCGACACTTGATAATTTATCTTTATCAATTATTGCTTTCATTCATTAGCCATCTTCTAATCATATCAAAAGCATTCAGTACCGTATAGTTTCGAATCTTTCTCCGATTTCCGGCAAGCCTTAATTCTTTGCATGCAGTTCCGTTTTTTGAGGCTAAAGCAATATAAACCAATCCCACCGGTTTAAATTCGGTACCTCCACCCGGTCCTGCAATTCCGGTAACCGAAAGTCCCAAATCGGTCCCAGCCACCTTTCTTATACCTTCAGCCATTTCGACGGCAGTCTCTCTGCTCACTGCCCCGAATTTATCGAGAGTCTCCTGCTTAACACCAAGATTTTCAACCTTTGATTTGTTACTATAGGACACAACTGCCCGGTCAAATACAGCAGAAATTCCCGGTATATCCGTAATTACAGAACTAATAAGCCCTCCGGTACAAGATTCAGCAAAAGCTATGGTTATTCCTTTATTAATCAGCATTTCTCCAACTATCTGATATAATTCCTTGTCTTCATCACTGTACAAAGCATCGCCCACTACTTTTGCAATTTCTTCCTCTACATGGGCAAGTTCCCTTAAAGCCACAGCCTCATCATTACTCTTGTTGGTTATTCTTATGGTGACTTCCCCTTCTTTTGCATAGGTTGCTATAGTCACATTATCCTGCTTTTCAATAAGGTGCATTAACTTCTCTTCAAGCAAAGACTCTCCTATACCAAATATTCTCAAATATTTGGATACAATTTTTTCCTGCGATTTCGACTTAAAATAAGGTATAACAGTGTCATCAAGCATGGGCCTCATTTCGGAAGGAGGTCCCGGCAGCATTACAACTATTTTATTTTCCTTTTCTATGATACAGCCTGGAGCTGTACCGTTATCGTTTTTTATTACCAAACAATCTTCAGGAAGATATGCCTGTTTTATATTGTTCTTCGTTAAAGGCCGGTTTAACCTTTTAAAATAATTCTCTATTCTTTTCAGACTTTCATCGTGCAGTACAAGTTTTTTACCCATAATTTCGGAAACGGTCTCTTTTGTCAGATCATCCTGGGTAGGCCCCAATCCTCCTGTCATTATAACAACATCAGAGCGCTTTAAAGCCAATTCAAGCGCTGATTTGAGCCTTACGGGATTATCTCCCACAACACTGTGATAATATACATTTATTCCAATATCGTTTAACCTCTGTGATATATACTGGGCATTAGTGTTTGCAATCTGTCCCATTAAAAGTTCGGTTCCCACAGCTAAAATTTCAGCATCCATAGTCCTATCCCCTATAAACAGTATTTATTATAATTTTTATTGTTTTTTAAAATCTATAAAATTATTATGCATTAAGATTCTCGAAGTAAGTAAAGCAATATCATTAAAATTTTAATTCTAAATTGATTCATCTACAAGTCTTTTCAAAAAAATAATAAGACAATTTAACTTCAATTAGAATATTATTCTATTTATGTTCACGAAAAATAAATTCCGCTTTGTTTTTTAAAAAAATTGCTATAATATGTTTTACATTTTGCAGTATAAGGTATAATATAAATAATAAATTAAATTTATGCAAAGTTTTTCAACACATACTGTTAAACATGCAATTATAATTTTTACCCTGGTTGCAATTTATATAATTCTATAAAAACCGGCATTTGACAAAACAGATTATAATTTCGATGTTTGAAAATTTCAGATTATTTATATGATGCTTAAAATAACGTTAGCATAACGGACTGGAGGGAAACAACTATGAATGATAAAGTAATTAAAAAAGTAACAGTTATAGGCGCAGGTTTTGTTGGCTCGACCACAGCATATACTTTGATGACAAGCGGACTTGTATCGGAAATAGTGTTAATAGATATAAACAAGGATAAGGCAGAAGGCGAAGTAATGGATATGAATCATGGAATGCCCTTTGTCAGACCTGTAAAAATATACAATGGAGATTACAGTGACTGCAAAGGCTCCGATATTGTCATTATTACAGCCGGTGCCAATCAAAAAGAAGGAGAAACCCGCATAGATCTTGTACATAAAAATACTGCTATTTTCAAAGGAATTGTAGGTGAAGTTATTAAATACAATAAAGACTGCATACTTCTTGTAGTTACAAACCCTGTTGATATACTCACTTATGTTACATACAAGATTTCCGGTTTTCCGAAAAACAAGGTTATCGGCTCAGGAACAGTATTAGACAGTGCAAGATTCAGATACCTTATCGGAGAGCATACCGGTGTTGATCCAAGAAATGTTCACGCCTATATTTTAGGTGAACATGGAGATACCGAAGTTGCCACATGGAGTATTGCCAATATTGCCGGTATTCCGGTGGACAAGTATTGCGATGAATGTCATGGCTGCAAAGACAAGCTATCCAGGAAGATAATATATGAAAATGTTAAAAACGCAGCCTATGAAATAATAAAGAAAAAAGGTGCCACCTATTATGCGGTTGCCCTTGCAGTAAGAAGAATTGTAGAAGCCATTGTAAGAGACGAAAATTCCATACTCACAGTTTCGAGTCTTTTAGAAGGGCAATACGGTATCGAGGATGTGTGCTTAAGTGTCCCTACAATTGTAAATAAAAACGGAATAGAAAGAATACTTAATGTGGAACTTAGCGATGAAGAAAACAAATTACTGAAAAAATCTGGTGAAGCACTCAAAAGTGTCATCAAAACACTTGACTTATAACCGAAGGTTGAAGTTATCTGTTTTCATTTGCATCTTAGCGGCAATATATTGTGGGACAACCTTCCATTGATTTATGGACAGATTGATTTATAATACTAATGAGTACATAAAATTAATCAAGGAGACATATTATGGATGAGTCGGTAAGACTTTTAAAAAGAATAGTTGCAAATGTGGAAAATGTAATTATCGGAAAGAAAAATGTAATTGAACTTATATTGATATCCCTTATTTGTGACGGGCATGTTTTAATAGAAGATGTACCGGGGGTAGGCAAAACCACCCTCGTATCTTCTTTATCCAAATCAATCGATGCTTCCTTTAAGAGAATACAATTTACTCCGGATATACTGCCGTCGGATATAACAGGTTTTTCAATGTTTAATCAAAAGGAAGGGACCTTTGAGTTTCATCCGGGAAGTATTATGAGCAATATAATTCTTGCAGACGAGATAAACAGAACTTCACCCAAAACACAGTCAAGCCTGCTTGAAGTTATGGAAGAAAAACAGGTTACAGTTGACGGAAAAACTTACTATGTACCGAAACCGTTTATGGTTTTGGCAACCCAAAATCCCATAGAATACCTTGGTACATATCCTCTTCCTGAGGCTCAGCTTGACCGTTTTTTTATGAAAGTTTCAATAGGTTATCCTTCAAAAGAGGATGAAAGTCGGATTCTTGCAAGATTCCAAATTTCCAACCCGGTCCATGAGCTAAAACCTGTTGCTTCCGGTAAGGATATAATTTCAATTCAGCACAAAGTAAAACAAGTATTTGTTGACAAGACAATAAGCGATTATATTGTGGAAATAGTATCCAAAACCAGACACCATGGGGATATAAGCTTAGGTGCGAGCCCCAGAGCTTCTCTTTCATTATTTCGTGCTGCACAGGCCTGGGCTTTTTATAACGGCAGAAGCTTTGTACTTCCGGAAGACGTAAAGTACATGGCTGTACCTGTACTCTCCCACAGAATCGTATTAAAACAGGAAGCTCGATTAAAGAAGATTTCGCCGGAAGAAATAATCAGTTCCATTCTTCAGGCGATTAAAATCACTTTGGTGGAAAATTATGGCTAGAAATAGAATTTTATATTTTTCATTATTTTTTTTGTCTTTGACATTTGTTTACTTTTATGGCGGCAAAATACCTTATATGCTTTTTTACATTGTTATTATTTTGCCTATTGTGTCGTTTTTGTTTACCTTTATTGCCTGCAAGAGATTTCGATTTACCGAATCTATTGACAAAAAGACAGTTATAAAAGGTGAGTCAGTTAATTATACATTAAATATCCATAACCCTGACTTTTTTCTGTATCCGTTTATTAAAGTAAACTTTTACGGAGAAGATACTGTTTTTTCCAGGCAGTTTCAAACAAAAAGCTTTTCACTGCTGCCTTTTCAGAAAAAATCCTTTACCTTCGGTATCCTTTGCAAATACCGGGGTTATTATACGGTAGGCATTAAGTCCATTGAATTTGAGGATTATCTTGGAATTTTCCGGCTTTCGCGCAGACCTGGTGCGACTAAAACAATAACAGTTAATCCTCGTTTGATAAATCTTGACAGCTTCAATATAAAAACCAACTACATGTCGGAATCCCATTCAATACTAAACAAATATTTTGAAGATATTACAACTATTTCCGACACCAGAAAATATGCCTACGGCGACAGTTTGAAAAGGATTCATTGGAAATTGTCCGCAAAGGTCAATCAACTAATGGTCAAAAACTTTGAAGGTACTTCAAAAACCAACTGCGTTATAATGCTTGACCTCCAGAAAAACAATTACAGCAATGAGCAAAATATAGTACTTGAAGACAAATTAATCGAATGTACTGTTGCTGTTGTCTACCACTGCCTCAGCAACTGGATACCAATAAATTTTGTATATCATTCCAGGGAAGTAAATAAAATCGAAGCCAAAAATACCACGGATTTTGAAAAAATCTATGATCTGCTTTCAAATGTAAGTTTTGACCAGGATATACACATTAAAGACCTTTTAAATATTTACAGCAGGGATAATGCAAATAAAATGGATCTTATAATCTTTACATCAAATATTGATTATGACCTTTATAATGAGCTATACAATCTAAAAGCCGCAGGTCATGATGTCAATATTGTTTACGTCTGTGCTGAAGACTTAATGGTAAACGATAAGAATATGGTGAGAGATATCCTTACAGGTTTGACTGAAATAGGTGTAGATACATACAAAGTTAATGTCGACGACAATATAGAAACGGTTCTCAAATATTCCAGCGCTTAGTAAATTGTGAGGTGACATAATGTGCCGTTAAAAAAATTGATTGAATATACAGTAAAATTCATTCTAATGATTGCCTTGAGTTTTAGTTTTGTTTACCCGTTCACTACTACCCTTGGATTTAAATATACACCCTTAGAAGTTTTGGCGGTTGTATCGGTATTCTTATTGGTTTTTTCAATTTTCCTTGTCAATGGAATAACGACAAAAGTATCTGTTATTTCTTTTATTTTCGGCGGGTTGGCTGTTATCGTATACTCAATTTTTAAAAAGACATTTTACCGTCTTATCGAACCTTTTATATGGCTCTTTTTCTTTGTTCAGGGGAAGGAAAATCCGAATGAATATTTTGCAATTATATTCACTCTGCTTTTTGCCTTCGCTTTTTCATTAATTGTTTATATCTTTACCGTAAAAAAGTTTAACTTTTATCTATTGCTACTAACCGGGCTTTCTATATTCTGCACTCAATGGATTCTCGACTATTTTGTGGAAGACCTAGCTTATATATCTTTTTACGCTTTTATTGTTTCCATACTTATTTACTATCTTCTCCATGTGTACAACAGAAAATGGGCCCAGGATTCCAACGATTTTGTCAATCCATCGGCTTTTATTGTTTTTATTGCACCTATAGCCTTATTGGTGCTTTTCCTTACTGTATTTATTCCGGTAAGTTCACGCCCTATTGAATGGAAATGGCTTGATGATAAAATATACTATGTTATGAATTTTGGAAGCCGAGCAGTAAAAACTCAGAACATCGGATATTTCGATTTGTCCTCAACTGGTTTTGGAAATGATAGCAATAAATTAGGCAGTAATGTAATTCCCGATAAAACTTTAGTTCTTAAGGTAAAATCGCCCAAAACGTTATATCTTAAAGGTCGCTCAAGTAATCAATATACCGGTTCCTCATGGGTTAATACAAATATCTCCTATTATGAACTCGATAACAAAGATAACAAACTTAACCTAGATACCTTCGAATATGAAAATGGTCTGTTTCTGCTTTCCGATTACCACAGAAAAACATTAGACTATTTCGAAGCTCCCGATGTTTTAAAATATCTTTCAAAATACACCGTTGAAATTCAATATGAAAATATTTATACCTATTCTCTTTTTGCACCGCTTAAAATCTCCAATCTCCACTTCCCGAATTCCGACGAAAACGATATCTTCGTCAATGCCGAAGGAGTTTTGGTGGCAAGAAAGTTATTAGGCAAAGGTTTTTCTTATGCCTTTAACACCTACGATATAAAATACGGTGATAAAGATTTTGAAAATCTTCTACGGGTAAGCCATAACTACCTTTACGGATATTATTTGGAAGAATCGATAAATATTCTCCAAAGCCATTTATATGAAGGTTTTTATAATAATTATAATTGGTATGAAACTCAAATATCAATAAACTATAATTATTTGTATGAAAGGTTATTAGATTCTCCAAACGCTGAAGTAATGAAAGAAAGATTAACCAAATATCTTATCAATAAAATCAATACCTCCAAACTCTCTGATGAGGATAAAAATAATGCTTTAAATGATGTTTTGCTTTTAGTCAGCAATATTGATTCGCAACACATTTACGGAAATAATCAGAATCTTTTTGAATGGCTTTTAAGTCTATCCTACTTAATGTATCATTCAAATGCCATATATTCACAATATCTTGATATTCCGGATACTGTTCCTCAAAGAGTAAGAGATTTGGCGTATTCAATAACAATGAATGAGAATAATAACTATGACAAAGTAAAGGCAATCGAGGAATATCTTTCAAAGAATTACAAATACAATCTTACTCCCGGTGATGTACCTGATGGCGTTGATTTTGTTGACTATTTTCTTTTTGAACGTAAAGAGGGATATTGCACATATTTTGCATCCGCTATGGCAATCCTTACAAGATGTATAGGTATACCTTCAAGATATGTTGAGGGTTATTTGCTCCCATCTGCCACGGGAAAGGACAAACTATATGAAGTTGCAAATGAACGGGCACATGCCTGGGTTGAAGTTTATTTTGAAGGTATTGGCTGGATACAGTTTGAACCCACTGCAAATTTTTCATATAACCTTTATCAGGCACCAATTTCAAGCACTCCACAACTTCAAACACCTACACCCGGTTCAAACAGCCCAACTCCCTCAAGTAATTTTACTCCTAAAAATACAAATAATGTACAAGAGCAAATAGGAGAAGCAAAAAATCGAAAGCCCATAAACAAAAAACTTGTAACCGCTATAGCTATTGTCGTATCAATAATACTAGGGGCTGTCTTAGTTGTCTTTTTAAATATTTTAAAAAGAAAAAAGCGTATAGCAAATACTTCCAAATTTCCACCCAGAGAAGCTGTGCTTGAACTCTACAAATATTATTTAAAAATTTTATCTCTTCAGGATGCTGATATTAAGGCAGGTGAAACACCGCTGGATCATGCCAGAAGGCTTGACAATACAGGGAAATTTTATCCCTATAGATTAACAGAAGTTACTGAAATATTTGTAAAGGCAAGATATAGCAGAGATGAAGTTACAATAGATGATTTTAACAAGGTTCTGGGATTTTATCATCCTTTATTGAAATCAACAAAAGAAAATATAGGAAGTCTTAAATATATATTGTATATGTATGTACTTTTCAAATTCTAATCTGAGCTTCCCAAAATGCAGTAAAATACGAATTAATACAGCAAAAAATGACGCCGGTTATTTTTTATATTAACTGGCGTCATTATATTTTTATCAACAAGCTTACAATGTCTAATTGTCATATTAATTATTATCTGAAGCTTATAGATTCATATCCTAATTTGATACATTACTTATATAAAGGATATTTGTCACACAAAGCTTTAACCCTGTCTTTAATAGCTTGTTTGGAATTTTCAAAATCAGTCAGTGCGAGATTTATAAGATCTGCAATTTCAAACATATCGTTTTCTTTCATTCCTCTTGCTGTAACTGCAGGAGTTCCAACTCTAATACCGCTTGTGATAAATGGACTCTGTGTATCAAAAGGAATACCGTTTTTATTTACTGTAATATTAACCTCATCAAGCATAAACTGCGCTTCTTTACCGGTAATACCTTTATTTCTCAAATCAACAAGCATCAGATGGTTGTCCGTGCCTCCGGATACAATATTCAATCCCTTTTCTAACATGGCATTTGCCAATGTATTAGCATTTTTTACTATTTGCGTCTGATACTGTTTAAACTCGTCGGACATAACTTCTTTAAAACTAACTGCTTTAGCAGCTATTACATGCATAAGAGGTCCGCCTTGTATACCCGGGAACACAGCTTTATCTATAGCTTTTGCAAACTCACCGGTACACATTATCATTCCGCCCCTGGGACCTCTCAGGGTTTTATGAGTAGTAGTAGTTACAAAATGGGCATACGGTACAGGACTTGGATGTAATCCTGCTGCAACAAGACCTGCAATATGGGCAATATCCACCATCAAATATGCCCCAACTTCATCGGCAATTTCTCTGAATGCTTTAAAATCAATAATTCTGGGATAAGCACTTGCTCCAGCAATTATCATTTTAGGCTTACACTCTTTAGCAATCTTTCGAACTTCATCGTAATCTATCCTAAAGGTTTCCTTGCTGACTCCATAGGATACGATATTAAAATACTTTCCCGATAAATTTACAGGACTTCCATGACTCAAATGTCCGCCATGGGCAAGATCCATCCCCAGAACCGTATCTCCCGGATTCAATACTGCAAAGAAAACAGCCATATTAGCCTGGGCACCGGAATGGGGCTGAACGTTTACATGTTCCGCTCCAAAAATCTTTTTGGCTCTCTCAATAGCTAAATTCTCAATTACATCTACATATTCGCATCCGCCATAATATCTCTTGCCGGGATACCCTTCAGCATATTTGTTTGTCAAAGGAGTTCCCATTACTTCCATAACCGCTTCACTGGTAAAATTTTCGGATGCAATCAATTCGATTTTATCCCTTTGACGGTTTATTTCATCTTCTATTGCCTTTGCAACTTCCGGGTCAAATATTGATAATTCACTCAAATTAAACATGAAAAAACCTCCTATTAAAATTACAAAATAAAAAAAATACTATTTACAATATCAAAATAATAATTCACAAATTTAAAGCCAACACGTTTAAAAACTATCTCCCAGTCATGATATTACTATAAGTCCAATATCAGGATTATAATAATAAATAAGAATTATGTCAATGAGTATTGTCATTAATGTCGATTATTGCAGAATCATCAGCAAAATTTTCAATCCGTTCATTATTTTCTTCTTTCTTCAAAGTATTTTTTAGTATACCCAGCAATGCAAAAACTCCTGGAAGTGTACTGATAGCTCCAAAATTAAAGCATGCCTGCAACAAATATCCTGTCAAACCCAATAAAATCGCAAGAATTTCAGGACTTATTTCCTTACGTTTCTTAATCCAAGGAATAAATATGGATAAAAGGAACCACAAGTAGAATATAAGAGCCGGTATTCCCATTGTTGCGGCATATTCCAAATACTCACTGTGCACTTTGTCAAAATAACCGACACCTTTTAATTCAGGATGTTCCTCATATTCTTCCCTTGTTATTACAGAATAGTATGCAAAACAATCGGGACCGGTACCTACTATAGGATGTTCAGCAATTACTTTGAATGCTTTGCCATATATAAAAAACCTGCTTGTTCCAAACTGCTCTAAATCACCTTCATACGCTTTTTTTATTTGAGCTTTCATAGAATAGTATCGACTAACTATTCTTCCATCACCCGAAAAATCTAAAATGATTAGAATAACAGTAAAAGTAACTGCGACTAATAAAAACTTTTTTAAATGCTCTTTGAAATTATTACGAAAAACCCAAATTACCAAAACAATTGCACCAATTGTACCTAACCATGCAATTCGCGTAAGAGATACCAAAAGGGCAGCATAAGACAAGACAAGATAAAAATAGTATAATATATTTCTTTTTTTACTTTTACTCTTTAGAAACAAAACAAGTGCCATAACTGTAGGTATAGCAAAAAAAGCCCCTGCAGTATTTCTGTTTCCAAGAGTTCCACGGGATATTTCAGGTACTATTCGGGCATCATAAAAAAATACGGTAATTATATTTAGCGGTTCTATTCCATAATAATTTATTATTGAGTGAATTGCACATAAAATAACTCCAATAAAATAAGCCGTAATAACCTTTCCTATATACTTTTTCTTGATCATATTAACAATGAAAATAAAAACAACTGCATAGCAAAAATAAGCTACAAATCCCTGCCATCTTAGAGGATAACCATGAAAAGCCACAGCCCTGTCTTTAGCAAAAAAAAGTGATACAAGCATCCACAATAAAAATAATACAAGAGGTATGCTAAACTTTATACGTTGTTTTCTTGCCAACGCTTTAAATCCCATTAGAGTTATCATAAACATTGACAAAACAATTAAAAATATCAATTTATAATATCCATGTATATCTAAAAAATACCATGTATTAACCGGTGTATTTACTACCTTTGGAAACGATACAAGAGGCAATACTGCAACTACAACAACAACCAGAATAAAAGATATTAAATCAATTTGCTTTTCTTCGTCCTCAGGACTTCCTATTTGTTTGGTGATTTTCTCCAAAATACTGATAGTAAAAACCCCTTTCTGAATATATTAGTTTCTAGTTCACAACTTTGTACAACTCATCAGACAATGGCTCGCTTATATCATTATAACCGTCCCTTAAAACAAGCCGCTTTTCTTTGCCTTCTGTTATTTGACCGATAACAGTTGCTTTTATACCATTCCCTTCCAACTCCTTTACCAAATCCTTTCCGTTTTTGCAGGTTATAATCATACAACCACTTGAAATCAGCCTAAAAGGATCAATATTGTAAATGCTGCAGATCTTTAAAGTCTCTTCCAATACAGGTATCTTTTCTGCATATATAACAGCACCTTTGCCGGAAGCTTCTGCAACTTCCCAAACTGCACCCAACACTCCGCCTTCCGTAACGTCATGCATTGAATTTACACCAAATTTACCTGCAATTATTCCTTCCTTTACTACACTTATATCTTTTACTAATGATTTGGCTTTTTCCAAAATATCCTTTTCAATTTTATCTTTTAATTCTCTTTCTTTGTCATGGGCAATTATTGCAGTTCCTTCAATCCCTGCAAATTTTGTTAAAATAATATCGTCTCCTGCCATTGCTCCGGATGTAGATACCAGCTTGTCCTTCAAAACATATCCAACAGCAGTAGTAATTACAACAAACCGATTAACTGCACCGGTAACTTCAGTATGTCCGCCAATTATATCTACATTCAATGAATTTGCCGTATTACTAATCTGTGACATAACCAGCTCCAAATCTTCTTGCGCTGCTGTTGGCGGTACCAATATTGTAACAATAAGACCTAAAGGTTCTGCACCGCATGATGCTACGTCATTACACGAAATATGTACAGCCAGACGCCCAATTTCATTTTCAGCGCCGGTAATGGGATCCGATGAAAGTACACACACTTTGTTTTCAAAATCTACTGCACAGCAATCTTCTCCCACCTTGGGCCTTATAAGTACTTCTTTTCTATTGCCTTTTATTTTATCTAAAACAATTTCTTTCAAAACACTGTTGGGAATTTTTCCAACTTTCATATTTCCTCCAGTTTGCACAAATTTATTTTTATAATATCATATTACTTCAAAAGGTTCAATTTTTCAAAACATGTCTTTCTAAAATTAAACATAAAAATTAGCCCTTTCAAAGAGCTAATTTTTTATGATATTTGTTTACTTTTTTCTTTTTGTTCCTTTGCAAGGTAATATTGTTCTCTGGCATAATCCACAAGCACTTTATTTTTTTTTGCACCAGGTGAAGTAATAAGTCTGCTGAACCATAAAACTGCTTCATCCACGTTTCCGGTTCTTCTGTAAAGTTCAGCAATCATATACATGCAAGTATATTCATCAAGCTTGTTCACAGGAAATTTTTCATTCTCAAATGTATCAAGATAAAATCTTAAAGCATGCTTTAGAAATTCATATTCTCTTTCATCTTTTTTCATTCTGTATAACCATGCAATTCTAATACAAACTTTTGCCAAATCACTAGATTTAGCTTCCAATACATGCAGATTATACAATGCCAATTTATAGGCTTCCAATGCCATGTCAATATTTCTTTCTCCATTAAACTTTCTGCTTTTCCAATAAGGTGTAATTTCAGTTTTAATCTTTTTCACCTGCTTGTCAGTCAGTTCTTCAAATTTTTCCCCAAGTGCAGCATATCCGCATAATTCGCACACCCATACCTCATATAAAATTGGATTTATCCCTTCGTAATATACACAAAAATCCGTATCCTTGGATGATATTACGCAAGCTTTTGATTTAACCTTAGTTACCTCTATTTTGCTTTTACATGCCGGACATACAAGTTCTTTGGAGTATAAAGAATCATTCACCATAAATCCCTCACATTTTTACATTTTTATGAGTCTGATACTTTAAATAATTTTTGTTGTTATCTATGAATTTTCTAATTGGCTAAACTGCCTATTTGCAGGATTCACTCTTATTATACCTCTGACAGGCAGGTAGGTGTCCTCCGATATTTTTTCCCGTTCAATAAGTTTGTTATTTTGATCATAGGTTTCACGGTACACAACAACCTTCTGACCGGTTACAGCAGCTTTTTCAACAACTACTTCTCCTACGGGAACGTTTTCATCGAAAACTACAATTTCCTTTTCGGGATTCAATTTCTTAACTACCACTGACTTAAGTCTCACAGTTTGATTTGTTTCTTCTTCTATTCCGACAATTCTAATGATAATGTTACCGCCTGATACCTGTGCACTTATCAGAATGGGATAATCTTTGTTATTTTTAAATTTAAAATCAATATATCCTTCTGAAATGGTTGCATCCTGCCCAGGTTCAACATAGCTTAAAGGCATTGAATGAGGTTTTCTCTCGACAACTTCCAATTTACTTTTTAATACAGCCACATATAGAGTTGTTGTTACCTGACATACACCTCCTCCAACACCTTCTAAGATCTTTCCCTTTACGATAACCGGTGCATTTCTGTACCCATTGCTTATAGTCCTCGGTCCTAATGCCTTATCCATGGAAAATGTATCGCCGGGCAATAAAATAATATTATTTATCCTATCACATGCCAATTTAATATTATAGCTTCTATCAACTTTTTGAGGATTAAAAGACGTAGAAAAAACACTAATAACCTTACTTATGACAGAAATATCACTATATCTGACCCTTGGATAGATATCTTCAACAATTAATTCTATAGGAGAAAAATTCTTCTCTAATAATATATTTTCTATCATATTAAGATTTTTGTCAATATCAACATTTTTTCCTATTACTTCTTCATTGAATATTACTTTCCCGTTTTGAAAAATTGCTGAAGCATTTACCTCTTTTTGGTCAATTTCATTTTTTATGCTTTCCAAAACACTTCTCAATTTGTTTCTGTCAAACTGAGCAGTAAGGGGAATATTTACGCTTTTTTTTCTTAAACGGTAAACTGTCATCAAACGGTTTATAAAGTTACCTTCTCTACCTATTCTGTACGCATCTTCAATTGCGTTGTTCACCAAAAAACTGTAAGATATTTCATTTAAATCAATATTCCACTCTTTATCACCATGTTTTAATATCAATTTCTTTCCGGCAAAGTTCTTGTTGATCTCATCCTGTATTTTTTCCCATGCTTTTAACTTGCCTATTCCCGACAATGAAATATTTTCAACCTTTATTCCCATGTAAAAGGTCTTCTGGTTTAGAACCCAGGTAAAAAGAGCAATTATTGTTGTTATTATTATAAGAAACACAGCAGCAATTATTGCAATATTTTTCTTTCTAAAAGCTATTTTATCTAGCATATTCAATACCTTCTACACAAAAAAATAATATAAGGATATTCTCACTAATTATTATTCTCAAAAGTTTTCGATTAATAACAGATTTATAAAGCATTGTTTTAACATATAATGTTACCAAAAAATATCCCTATATTATTAATATTTTCTTCAGCTTTTAATATTACTCTAAGAAGATATTTAATTAGCTAGTTGCTGTCTATAACCAACACTTCCGTATTTTCAATTGCCTTATTGATCAATTCCTCAAGATTAGCCTTTTGCTCCGATAATATTATTTTTTCAAGCACCGGCTTCGTTTTAGGATGTTTGGAAACAAACACAGTGCAGCAATCTTCGTAAGGAAGTATCGAAGTTTCGAAAGTACCTATTTTTCTTGCAATTTCTATCACTTCGTTTTTATCCATACCAATCAAAGGCCTGAATACCGGCATTTTTACTACAGAATTGGTTACATACAGACTATGCATAGTCTGACTTGCAACCTGACCCACACTTTCTCCTGTTACTAATGATAAAGCACCAATCTTTTCAGCTATTCTTTCTGCTATAATCATCATTTCTCTTCTCATAATAATAGTCAATTGGTCCTGAGGACATTTTTCATATATTTCCAATTGAATATCGGTAAAAGGAACAATATGAAGTTTTATTTTTGGACAATATTGAGCCAGGATTTTTGCCAGGTCAATTACTTTCTCCTTAGCCCTTTCACTTGTGTATGGATAGCTATAAAAATGAACAGCCTCAATTTCAACTCCTCTTTTTGCAATCATCCACCCCGCAACGGGACTGTCTATACCTCCTGATAAAAGCAATACTGCCTTGCCATTGGTTCCTATCGGCATACCGCATACTGCAGGAATTATTTCCGAGTATATATAAGTAAATTCTCTGACTTCAACATAGAGAATAAAGTCGGGATTCTTTACCTCAACACTTAATTGAGGAAAAGATTCCAGAATATGTGCCCCAAGTTCCCTGCTTATTTCCGGTGAATCCATAGGAAACTTTTTATCCCCTCTTTTTGTTTCAACTTTAAAGGTTTTATAACCTTTTCTAAGCAGTAAATCCTTAACCATAACCGCAGACTTTTCTTTAATAACTTCAAAATCTGTATCAATCTTCCATACAGGACTTACCGATACAATACCGAAAACTTTAGTCAAAAGTTTGATTGCTTCATCAAAATCATAATTTTCATCCTGCGGTTCTATATATATCCTAGCCTGGGACCTTGATACTTCAACCTTTCCCAATTTATATATTGCTCTCTTTATATTATCTATAAGTTTCTTTTCAAATAACGGTCTGTTCAAACCCTTTAACAGTATTTCGCCGTATCTTACTAAAATTACTTTTTTCATCTCTTACCTCCGCGTTTAATTCTAATTTTGGGTAATATCTCTTTTAACGCCTCAATGGTATATTCCATCTCATCTATGGTATTAAAGGCTGAGAAACTGAATCTAATGGCACCGTCAATTTTTTCAGGTCTTAGGCCTATTGCTTTAAGTACATGGCTGTGTACATTCTTTCTCGATGAACAGGCAGACCCTGTCGAGACAAATATATTCTTCATTTCAAGGTGGTGAACCAGCACCTCTGCCCGTATATTAGCAAAAGACACATTTAAAATATAGGGTGATGAGTCCTTTGGAGATACAACCAATATATCGTCAGAAAACTCTTCTTTAAGTCTGTTTTTAAAGTACTCCTTTATTTTTGCACATCGCAGATAATTCGCGTCCATCTTACTGTTGGTTATGTCAGCTGCCATTCCAAATCCGCATATTCCGGATACATTTTCGGTCCCCGACCTCATGGTAAACTCCTGTCCGCCACCTAGCAATAAAGGTTTTAATTTCAAACCTTTTTTCACGTATAAAGCTCCCACTCCTTTAGGTCCATGTATTTTATGTGAACTTACAGACATTAAATCAATACCTAATTTACCAGGAGCAATTTTCATTTTCCCGTAAGCCTGTACTGCATCTATATGAACTACTGCATTCCTATTTTTCTGATTTTTTACTTCTACTATATCATTTACAGGCTGTATTGTTCCGATTTCATTATTTACATAAATTATGCTAATTAATGCCGTATCTTCATCCACAGCTTCTCTTAAATCGTTCATATCGACAATTCCTCTGTAGTCCACATCAAGGAAATGAACTTTATAGCCTTTATTCATTAAATATTTATACACTTCCAATACCGACGGATGTTCTATCTTTGTTGTTATAATTTTCTTTCCCATCCTCGGATTAGCCTCAAGGAAACCAAGTATGGCAAGGTTATTGGCCTCTGTCCCACCTGATGTAAAATAAATTTCCTGATTGTGTACATCTAACGTCCTGGCTATAATTTCCCTGGCATTTTTTATGTGTTTTTCCGCTTCCAATCCTTTAAGATGGATGGATGACGGATTGCCATACACTTCTTTACTAATTTGTGAAATATATTCTACTACCTCATCATAGGGTTTTGTTGTTGCACTATTGTCAAGGTAAATCTCTTTCATTTCATGCCCCTCTTTGCCATTCATATTCGACATAAAACATATTCTTTGCACCTTAATTTTTAACAAATGTTGTTACTAAAGGATACTATTTAATTACGTGCTATGAAGCATAAATAAAAATATAAAAATTAACTAATATAGTATATCACAGTAATGAATTTATTTAAATAATAAAAAATGCTTTACCTTAGGTTTTAACCAGGTAAAGCATTTTTATACCTATATGTTTTTATAATCGTAACTAAGCCAATTTAAATAGTGATTAAGGCATTTATAATTACATTCCGAAATTTCCTGTATTTCAATACCGTATTCAAAATAACTTTTGGCCCATCCCTTTCTCACAATCGAACCTTTAAAATATAAATTATTAATTCTGTCAAGAATTACTTCAACTCCTATAATATTACTGGTTATAGGTAAATAATCGGAACAATTTATCTTTATTCCACCGTTACTTATATTTTTTACAACTACAAACATCTTGTCTGAAATATCGGGTACATCTAAACTTGCCGAAAGACTTACATAATATCTTTGATACTTCCTTAAATTTCTTAACTTCTCTATACGATTTACCAATACAGTAAAATCTAAAGGATTTAATGAATTAATTTTTGTTATCTTTCCACCAATCACAAAAAGATTTTTGGAATCTGAATAATTTATAGACACGCAATCACCGGGAAAGAAAAAAGTCTCATGAATTAATTCCTTAGTAATGATTCTCCATGTATTCTCAATCTTTTCTGCCACAGTGGCATTTAAGTACTCACACATATTAACGTGTTTTATTTCAATACCTGTACCTACCTTTATCAACTTATCGAGGCTTTTGGTAATACTTAAAAAAGTATTTTGCGAATTTTGGTCCAAATACAGTTCAGACACAATCCCCACCCCTTTCAAAAGGTATAAACGGACAGCACATATTAAACTGTATAAAAAACACATAGAATATTTCGTCTTTTTTTATATTAAACTCATCGAAGAATATGTATCAGACATTGTACAACCAATGAAATCATATACTTTTCACATAGTAATTTGATATAAGATAACAATCTTTTACATAAATCTTTAAATACTTCCCAATAAATCTACAAGTTACGGTTTCTAAAATTCTGCTATAATACCTTAATGCTGATAATATAGGACAGGTTACATTTCGAAACCATTTTATGTAAACTAACAACTGAATTAATTCGCTCTTATCAACAAAACCGTTTTTTCGAGGAAATTTACACTTTCGACAATGAAAATCAATAAGTTTTTTTATTATACAATTTTACTTTTGCATTAATTATACTATAAATTTAATAAAATTGACATATCTTTTGTTAATAATTTTTCAATTTATTAAAAAATTTTGTTGCTTCAACCATGTATTCAAACAAATATTAATATTTTACTATAAAATAATAAAATAATACTTTATTTTTGCATTATCCTATGCTATAATGATAATAGTAATACAATATTTCCTCCCGATCACGGTATAAGGAGATATAAATAGTGACTTATGAAACAGGGCAAAGTCGTTGAAAAACGGCGGCGCAAAGCTTTGGGTCTAACGTTTAGGTTAATATCCCTAAACTATGATCGCCAGGCTGCCATTAAAAGTTCTGTTTATACTCTTTAGAATATATGCTTTAGCGCCTATGTCTCTTTAATTTACCTACGAGAGACAAATGCAAAGGAAATAGGTCATTATTATTTCCTTATACCATATTTTTTTATATTTAGAGAACAGCTTTTCTGACTATATTTTTATGTAAATTTACAGTTTATTTAAGTGCCTTTAAAAAATTCAATTTGTTATATTCTTTATCCAGCCTGTCCTTCATATATCTTTTCGAGACTTTTTCAAGCTCTAAAAGTATAGTATTCGATACTTCGAAATTAAAAACGTTTTTCATATTGCTGTAAACTATATAATGAATTGCTTTTGCAGCACCTTCAGACAATTTTAAAGCATACCTGTCAACCTCTGCACATTGTTTACATAAAAATCCGCAATGTTCAAAACTGAAATAGAAGTCTTTAAAATCCTCTCTTCCGCATTTTAAGCACCCCATTACGGAAGGTGTATACCCTAAAATTGACATTAACTTAATTTCAAAAACTCTCGCAATCAAATCCGGAGATTTATCGGTTTTTGCCAGCATATAAAGAGAGTTCAAAAAGAGCTGTAATACTTTGCCTGAAGGCTGCTCTTCCTGAACATTATCCATTACAATTTCATTTATGTGAGCTGCATAGGTAAGTTTTACCAGGTCCTCTCTTATTTCATAAAAAGGTTCAATTACATCACAGCTGTTAACTGAATACATATCTTTACCTTTAAAGAGCACAAATTCACTATAACAAAACAATTGCGTACCTGCTATAAGTCTGCTTTTAGGTCTTCTGGCTCCTTTCGCAGACCCGGATATTTTTCCCTTGCTTTTTGAAAAGATAGTTAATATTTTATCTGCCTCTCCTACATTTATCTCTTTAAGAACTATACCTTTTGTTTTTATATAACCCATTTGCAACCTCGTAAGCTGAAAAAATCTTAATTTTGACCCTCAATAAAAATTTATATTTTTAAATGCTATAAAACACTTTTTGTCGTGTATCTATCAAGTTTAATTTTTACTTATAGCAACCTCATCCTTCGTTGCCTCAGTTTCCTCAGCAACTCTGCTTTTCTCTTCAATTTCCTTAAGTAAAATATAAGTATCGATACTTCCCGTACTCTCGAAAACCTTCCACGCAAACTCCTTTAACATAAAATGCATCCCCCTTAAGTATTTTTTGGCAACAATATATTTATCGAAACTGATATCCACTCACTTTCTTCAGTGAAATCCCGCAATTTTCTCATTGAACACAAGTTTATAAATTTTAAACAGTAACATATGTTCAATATTTTTTGTACTATTTATAGGTTTCACTAAAAAAAAGTTTTGTATACTTGAAAATTTATGCTATCTGAAAATCAGAATTAAAATCTATTCGTATTCTCCAATAATCAATGCCACAGGAATGCATTTGTAATACACAGCAATTATTTTTTGTAACCGAGCACCTTCAACATCTGTTCATCATTTCTCCAGTCTGGTTTTACCTTTACCCACAGTTCCAAAAATACTTGTGTTCCCAATAAATTTTCAATTTCAATTCTCGACAAACTACCGATCTTCTTAAGCATTTTTCCGCCTTTTCCTATAAGTATTCCCTTATGGGTATCTTTTTCGCAGTAAATATTAGCCTGTATATTAATTATATTCTTGTCTTCCCTCTGTTTAAAGGATATCACTTCAACTCCTACGCCATGAGGAACTTCATCACTTACCAACTGAAGTATTTTTTCTCTGATCAGTTCGGCAGCAATTAATTTTTCCGGCTGGTCAGTTAACATATCATCGGGGAAATACTTCGGTCCCTCAGGCATAACCTTCAAAACTTCGCTAATAAGTAAATCCTGCTTTCCATCCATTAGAGCTGAAATAGGAATTATAGCTTCAAAGTTCATCAAATCCTTGTAGGCATCAATAAGAGGCAGCAATTGGGCTTTATCCACCAAATCAATTTTGTTTATAATCAAAAAAACACTGGATTTTACATTTTTTAATTGATCAATTATATAAAGATCTCCCGGGCCAGGCTTGGCCGCATTTGCTTCTACCAGAAACAGCACCGCATCAACTTCGTTTAAACTCTCAACTGCAATATTCACCATATAATCTCCAAGTTTAGTTTTAGGTTTGTGTATTCCAGGAGTGTCAATAAACACCAATTGACAATTATCTCCCGTTACTACTGCCTTTATTGTATTTCTTGTAGTTTGAGGTTTCTCGGACATTATTGCAATTTTCTCACCGGTAATACTGTTCAAAAGTGTAGACTTACCGACATTAGGTCTTCCAACTATTGACACAAAACCCGACTTAAAACTCATCCAATTCTTCCTCCCGTAAAATCTATGTTTATATTTAGAATAATTAATACCACAATTAAAAACAATCTTTCATTTAAAATTACAAATTATGACAATAAATTCAAAGCTTTTAGAACAGCATATTGTTTCGAAATCATTTTTTCTTCTCTTTCCGGTGTATCATGATCGTAACCCAACAAATGAAAAACCCCATGAGTCACCAAAAAAGCCAACTCCCTCTCAAAGGAATGTCCATATTCCTCTGCCTGTGCTTTTGTTTTCTCAAGAGAAACAATTATATCTCCAAGCAGCAACAGTTCCTCATCAAGGTCAAAATCTCCAGAATCAGAATTTATAACTCCGTCATACATATCTACAATCGGAAAAGAAAGCACATCTGTAGGCTTGTCAATCTTTCTGTATTCTCTATTAATCTCCCTGATATGCTGATTGTCCACAAACATTATTGAAATTTCTGACGGTATACTGAAGTTTTCAATAGAAAGGCTTATATCTACTGCCTTTCTTACCAATTCCTCCATATCACTCGTCAATTCTATTTTATCCTGTAAATTTTCTATCAGAATTTTCATTCACTCTTCTCCTTATGCGTCTTATTATTATAATGTGCAGCTATTTGGCCTTTTGTTTCCTCTATAGTATCTCTAAAATTTGTTTCCTCATGGCTGTCATTACTATTTTGTTCGTTTATTTTTAAATCATTCTCATTATCAGATACATTGTCCTTTTTCTTGATCTCCGGGTATTCCTCCCTCGCATGAAAATATCCTCCAAAAACTTTCATAAAAGCTTTGGCTATGTTATCCAAATCTTTAAAAGTCAAATTGCATTGCTCCAATTGACCGTCATCTAACTTGTCCTTTATTATCTTTCTTATAAAACCTTCTATTTTCCCCTCTGTTTTATCAGGCATGGATCTGACAGCCGCTTCCACTGAATCTGCCAGCATAACCACTGCCGCTTCTTTTGTGGAAGGTTTTTCTCCGTCATATCTGAAGTTTTCTTCATCAACTGATTCATCCTTTTCAACATTCTTCGCCTTGTGATAAAAATACGCCACCAGTGTTGTTCCATGGTGCTGTAAAATTATATCCCTTATAACCTGAGGTATTCTATATCTTTTGGCTATTTCCACTCCGTCATGTATATGTGAAGTTATGACAAGAGTACTTAAATTGGCTGTTATCTTGTCATGAGGATTTCCATCCATCTGATTTTCCATAAAAAAGCCCGGCCGCTTAAGCTTGCCTATATCGTGAAAATATGCTGCAACTCTTGCTAACAACGCATTTCCCCCAACCGCTTCAGCTCCAGCTTCAGCCAAATTTCCCACCATCAAACTGTGATGATATGTTCCCGGTGCTTCTATTAACAATCTCTTCAATAGTGGATGGTTTGGATTACTGAGTTCTAATAACCTAATAGGAGTAACTATATTAAAAGCTACTTCCAAATAAGGCAAAAGTCCAATGGTAAGCACGATAGAAAGAAATCCGTTAATCATAACGACAATGGATTCGTAAATTATTGTCTTAAGCGGATATTTTAAAATTAAATCAATAGATATTATGATAAGAACATTTATGATTCCTATAATAAGTCCGCCCATAGAAAGTGAGTTTCTGTGATAACTGGTTTTAGAAACAATAAACGCTGTAAAAGCCCCGCTTATCGTACCTAAAATCATAAACTTGATCTCACCATTGGTCATAATGGAAATTGAAATTGTTAATAAGAAATTTACAATTATAGCCAGTCTTAAGTCCAGCAATATGGATATAAGAGCTGCAGCTAAAAAAATAGGTATTGTCAGGGTTGATATCTCAAAAACCATACGTGCAGTAATAAGTATTATTAGAATAAGTAGTGACAGTAAAATCAGATCATTTCTGTTATAAAATACTTTCCTGCAAAAATTATTCATGTATAAAATAAGTAAAATTGAAATCAAAAATATAATAATAAATATACCAATTGCAAAAGAGAAATCTATCTTTCCCGTAGTTTCCAACAGATTAAGTTCTTCAAGTATTTTAAGCTTGTCCTCCGTTACAACATCACCTTTACTTAAAATTCTGTCGCCCTTTTTTATCATCACAATGTTGCTCGGGTCATTCAATGCAAGCTCATATATTCTTTCCTTCTTTGCCCTTGTACCTTCTGCATTTATGGTTCTATTAGGTTTTATTAAATATTTGGATAAAAGCAACCCGCAATTCTTCAATTCCTGTTTTAAATCAGCAGTCAAAATACTGTTCTGCATCTGAACAATTTTTTGGGATATATTATCTTCCGTAACATCCTGTCCCATTATATCCACAACCAGTTCTCTCAGCAATGATCCGAAATTTTGTATATCCTCATCTGTTGCATTTGCAATAAAGAATAATACTTGGTCATAAGACAAAATAATTTCCAATTTTTCAAACTCTTTATTCAGGTTAGTTGCTTCTTCTTTCTTAATATTTAAAGCTTTACTATCATAGTTTTCATCATTAGTACTTAAAGTTTCTCTTATTTTTTTATCGGCGTTCTTTCTATATTTTTCAATAAGACTAATAAAATCCACCGTTTTATTTATAACTTCTATGGAAGCATTTCTGATTTCTTTCATATCTCCTTCTTCGGCTTCTGCTATTCTCCTGGCATTTTGCTCAGTCAGTATTGTATTCTTTATATCTCTGGGGGCTGTTATGTCATATTCCGACTTTTCTCCAAGTTTTAATTTATATTTCTTTGGAGTAGCACCGTTCAATACAATTGCATATGCAACAAGGATAGTTATTACTGCAATGATTACTCTTTGGATACGCCTGTCCTTAAAATAGTTTTTAACCCCACCGTAAGACTCCTTATTCTTATCCTTTGTCATAAATTGCTTCGCCTCCATAAAGAAGTTACTTGCAAAATTCACTTCCTACACAATAATCCCAATGCTATGAGTTGCTTCGTCTTTTGTCATATTTGTCATAAGCCTGAATAATTTTTTGAACAAGTTCATGTCTTACTACATCTTTATCGGATAAATACACAAAGGATATTCCTTTAATCTCCTTCAAAATATTAATTACTTCCTTAAGACCGGATTTTTTGTCTCCAGGCAAGTCAATCTGAGTGATATCACCGGTAATAACAGCTTTAGATCCAAATCCTATTCGGGTCAGGAACATTTTCATCTGTTCCGGTGTTGTATTTTGAGCTTCATCCAGAATTATAAAAGAATCATCCAAAGTCCTTCCCCTCATATATGCAAGAGGTGCTACTTCTATCATACCCTTCTCAAGATATTTCTGGTAAGTTTCAAATCCCAGCATTTCATACAGTGCATCATACAACGGTCTTAAATACGGATCAACCTTGTTTTGCAAGTCACCGGGTAAAAATCCAAGCTTTTCCCCTGCTTCAACAGCAGGTCTTGTCAGTACAATTCTATTTACTTCCTTGTTTCTGAAAGCTGTAACAGCCATAGCTACTGCAAGGAAAGTCTTCCCTGTTCCTGCCGGTCCGATTCCAAACACTATATCGTTATTTTTAATGGCATCTATATATACTTTTTGTCCATGAGTTTTTGATTTTATTTGCCTGCCTCTGGCTGTAAGACAAATATAATCGGTATTAAAATCACTAACCTTGTCCAATTGATTTTCATTGGCAAGTTGTACCAGGTAACTTACATTTTGCTTTGTTATAATTTCTCCTTGTGCAGCAAGATTTATCAATCTTTGAAGAACAGTTTTTGCTTTATATACTTCTTCATCCCCGCCGACAATTTTTATATTTTTATCTCTAACAATAACCTTTACTCCTAAAGAGTCCTCTATAACATGTAAATTTTCATCAAAGTTACCAAAAATATTCATAGCATGCTCAATTCTATCAAACTCTAATGAAACTTCAACAAGACTTTCCAATCAGTTTCCTCCAATCTCTCTTTCGTATCCAATATTTTCAAGGCACTCAATTATTGCTTCCGCAAAAATTTGGCCATCTTCATTTTCAATAAAATTCACACTGGTATCAACTATTTTTGCATCTTTTGGCAAATCGGAATATACTTTTTTGTAGGCATTGTTTGCAGCAATTTTTTTTGCCTCTTCCAAAGATATTTCCTTTTCAATTATATTATTTTCGTAATAACGTTCAATTACAATTCCAAAAGGTAAAACCAAATCTTCTCCGATGGTAAGATTCTTTTCAATATTAGCCTTTTCATACTCTTCATAGGGCAAACCTGCATGAAATAAATCAATCTTTTTAGAAAAGATTACAACAGACAAGTAGTCTTTTTTCCTGCCTGTTCTATTCTTTTCAAAAATTTTGGTTTCTACCGGTTCCCTTGCATCATACCAAGTTCTTGCAATCACATCGCCAATTGCATGTAAAATCCTAGGATTATCCTCCTGATTTTTTACGGGTACAGTTCCGGATATAAGCACTTGACCTTTCTTAACAGTCTCACCAACCTTTACTGCTTCCAAACCGGACTTTACAATAATGGATTTAATTACCCCATCCTTAGCCGCAACAATATCACAAGGAGTATTTTTATCAACCAGTTTCGGTTTTTCTACACCTTCAGCAACTTCAATCTTCACTTTGGTACCTTTTATTACAACACTAACCCAGGACAACTCCTTTATATCAAGCCTAAGACTGTTTGCAATATCGTGAGGATTTATTCTGTATTTTAGCACTCCAGGCTTAACTCCCAGTTGGTACACTTTATTCATTATAAACTCAGTATCAAGTTTCTCGTTACCAGTAACCTCAATACTCCATACAAATGAAGTCATAAAATAAAATAGCAAAACAAAAAGTACAGCTCCTGCTACAAAAGTCTTTCTCCTTTTATATCGGTACAGAACAAATGGAACTCCACGCTTTCCAATTATTCTTACCCTGCAGCCCGTCTTTTTAGCAATGGGTCGCAACATTTTGAACCCTTTAATGCTTACTTTCATAGACATAGAGCCATTTTTTCTCTTCTTTATATCCCAAAGAAAAATCTGTCTTCTTGTGCATATATTGACAAACTTCTCTAAAAAATAGCCCTCAACAAATATAATAACATATCCTTTGACATAATTCCATAACCTCAATAACATTTAAATTCCCCCGATATTTCAACTTCAAATAATTTATAAAAATTTCTCTTAAGTATAGTTTTCTTATTGTCCAAAAATAGATGTTTTCTTTTTACAAAATCGAAAAAAATCACCTTTCTATAATTTCGGCACAATATTTCAATCAGCATTTTATTTAATTTCTATTTAATTTCTATTATTGCAAAAATAAGGATATACAATAATCATCTCTCATCATTTAAATGAATTTCATTCGGAAGTCAAAAAGTTATCTTAAATCTTTTTGACTTCTTTTGTCTTATTGTATATTGTATGATTCCTCAGAGAACAGCCATAAACTGTAGATAGGGTATTTTTAAGAATTTTTATTACCTAAAAAACTCCAGACAAGTTATATTGCCGTTAACCATCAAGTCTTCCGATGTGATCTCCCTTATTCCAAGCCCAGTTCCTGTTATTTTTATTATACCGCAGTTGGTATTTATTCTTATTCTGTCACTATCATATTCAATAATTCCTTTAAAATTTTCTATCAGCAAATCTCCATTCCCAACCATGGTTAATTTGGGCACATTCAGTACTACGTCCTTGGGCAACTCAAATAACTCCGACATCTTTTCTTTCAGACTGACTTTTGGTTTTTCACTTTTTTTCTTTTTTTTGGCTATCTTTTTTTTGCGAGGCATAATTTAATCCCCCTGATAAGGATTTTTGCACAACTACAGGTTCAGTGCATTTAATTTAACAAATCCGCTGGGTCTCCAAACTCAAACCCTTTACTCCTTGCGCCTTTTATTATCATATCCAAAGCATCGGCATTATCCTTAGATACGGCATGCAAAAGAACAACTGCACCGTTATGCAAATTGTTCATAACTTTGTCATAAGCATATTGAGCCCCGCGGATTTTATCCTTATGCCAGTCGTCATAGGCAAAGCTCCAGAATAAATTTACATACCCCAGCTTTTGAGTTATTGCCAGAGTCCTTTCACTGTATTCTCCCTTAGGTGGTCTTAAAAATTGCATATGCTTGCCGAATTTTTCAAAGAAAGCTCTGTCGAGACCTAAAATTTCCTCTTCCAAAGCTTTATCATCAAGACTTGGCAAACTTGGATGGTGTATGGTATGATTGCCAACAAAATGGCCTTCTTCTACCATTCTTCTTACCAGATCCTGATGTTGGGCTAAATATGGTCCTGTAATAAAAAACACAGCCTTTACATTATTATCCCTTAAAACATCAAGAATTTTTGAAGTGTATCCGTTTTCATATCCTTCGTCAAAAGTAAGATAAATTATATTTTTCTCAGTATCACCCAGGTATTTTCCTCCATATTTCTCTAACAATTCGGGCGCACCCGGATCGGCAGCAGGGGTTTCTCCAAAACCTTTCCTGAGTATACCCCATCTCAACAAATCGTTTTTATACTCACCGCTGTAATTATTGCCTGCAAAAGCTTCCTCATAAGCAATCTCATCAATTACACCTTCACTTAACATACCTGTTATTTCAGTGCTGAAATCAATATCATCAAAACTTGCAGAATACACCCCTCCCAAATCCGGCAAATATAAATTGCTACTGTTTTCCCGGCTGATGATATTTATGGTGAGTAAGGCAAATATCAAAAGACAAAGTACTATTATCTTTTTTTTCATTTTCCAATCCTCCCAGATACTTTGATATAAACTTCCCAACTTGAATGCCTAATGTTTATTAAACGCATTTCAGTTTTCTTTTTATATATCACAATAAGTTTGTCAAAGCGTTATTTTGCCTGTAATGGCAGACAAGTTCAATTTTAAGGTCTATATTATTTATATAAGTATTGGGTTTAAAAAAGACCATTAGGCTATTCCAAAAATGAATAAGGATGGCACAAGTTTTATAGGTAGGACTGGAAACTTTTTATTACTCCTTTTTAATTAAATCAAAATTAATGGATGGCCTATTTTTTTCTATTTTAGGAATTGTAATATTGTCAATTTTCTCAACTTCAACACCGATATATCCGTCTTCCTCCATTTTATCAAAAATGCTTCCTAACATTTTTACAGAATAATCAATTTTTTGTTTTTCAAAAATAGCCTTTATTACAAAAGGTTTATCAGAACTCATAGGTACACCGTTAATAATTATATAATTTCCTATTTCTGAAATTTCCGTCATAGCAGTTAACCGTTCTCCATTTATAGAAATAGCATTAGCTTCTGCTGCTTTGAGTACATTGACAATTGACAATAAATCTTTAGAACTAATCCAGGCAAGATTAGTATTTTTAACAGAAATAGTGATATTGATTCCTGAACCTTTTACATCAGTTAATCCTGCAATTATGCGAGCTTTTTCCATTTCTTTACCAATATTCTTTTTATGCAAATCAATATTTCCCTTTGCCGCTTCAAATTCCCTAATTTCTTTGTCCAAAGCATCCCTTCTGCTCTTTAACTCGTCATTGTTCTTTTTTTCAATTATCAGTTTATCTTTTAAATCTTCCAAGGTCATACTCTGAACAGTAGCAGTTTTTTTATTGTTATAAACGCTCTTATACTGCCATGCTACAGTAGTCCCCATTATCATGCAAATTAAAGTTAATGATACTGTATTTATAAATTTCACTGTTCAACTACCTCCACACCTTTAACCAAGTTGTCTATGTTACCATTGTATTTTGGTATTTCAATGTTCTTTGCCTCTTTAATTTCAACTCTTATTCCCAACCACTTTAAAACGGAATAAATAGGGCTTTCAATAAAAGTGGAATACAAACGCTTAGGATCACCAATAGACTTAATTTCATAAGGAACAGCATATCTGTTTCTATTAACGCGTATCGTCGGTCCGGCACACACAATTTCCGTTGTTGAAATTACTCTCTCATTATTTATTGATATAGCCTGTGCTCCACCTCTTTTCAACTCATTTACAACTTCATAAATATCCGAATCATGAAGCAAACTCCAATTGACATCAATGGGATTTTTCTCTTCAGCATCATTCAAAGTTATAATTACACCGTCTCCTTTAACATCGGTTAGCCCTGCCAAAAGTTTTAATTCCTCCCATTGCTCCATCAACTGACCGTCATCATCACTCGTAACAAAAGTCTTTAATATACTCTCTTTTTTCTTTGTATTAAATTCAATTTCTTCTCTAAGTTCATTTCCAGCAGCAATTTCGGCCTCCAGTTCCTTCTTTAAACTTTCTATTTCATAAGCTATGGATGGCTTATTTCTATTGTTATTCAATATGCTTCTAAATTGAACCGTAGTTAAAAGTCCAAGAAAAACAAAAATAAACATCAATATATACTTCTGGTCTTTGCGGAGCATACAGGTTCATCCCTTCCATCTACTTTTTCACATTGCTGAAATCCAATTTCTTCATTACAACAACCATAGATTTCACATATTCTGAACAGTTGAAGCTTTGGTCTTCATAAAGGTTATTGCCCTATCCTTTATTTTTAATTCTACTATAAAATTTCACTATTTCAAGTGTCAGAACTCGTAAATCACCGGTAATTTTTCATATGTTCCTTTTGTGTGTTATTTATACCCATCCCTTTTCAGTACATACGTTTATGAAAAAATAACCATTTAATTTTTCTTTATGAGTTGGAGAATAAAATCAAAGTATGGATATAATAAATTGAGACAAAACAAAGGCTGAATGAGGTGATAACTTTTGGAAAGCGATATACTTATGACAAAGCTCAATAGAATAAACTCTGCTGTATCCATAGATACTTTACTCGAAAATTTCAAATCTGACAGCGGCGGCGACAGAGATGTAAACTTTCTGAAATTTCTTATTGACAATAGTCTACTGCTTCACGAAGAAGTAATCTTAAAAAAGACAATTACTGATTTTAGAGAAAGCTTTTTTAAGAAAAAGTATACAAAGTCAAACTCTGAGAGCACAAGGCATTATTTATGCAGAGCCTTAATACAAGAGGAGTTTAAACTTTTGGGAGTAAACACATTAAATTGGGTTGAAGCCGGAAATATAAATATTTTACGTTCAAATTCCAATTACGATATAGCAGCAGAGGATTTAAGTTTTATCGCCGATGTAGGGTTAACCCCGGCCAGGAATTTCTTTCGAGGCTTAACAGACCTTAGAGTAAAATTATATCTCGTAACCAACTATTTTGACGATTACATTGATGATATAATTTTTGAAGTGTTTAAAAGAGGCGATGATAACAGATTTATCGATGCGGTAAGAGATTATGAGGAAGGTTATAAATTGTACACTCCAATCTCTGAAGAAAATATGATAAATTTATAAAAAATCTAAATGCAAAAGCAAAGGGGCAAAAATACCCCTTTACTTTTGTATTTAGATGCTAACCTTTAAAATCTAAATACTAGCTATTGCTAATTTGTGTAACCTTATCGGCATAAAAACTGGTTAATTCCTGAGCAATCTCAGCAGAATAACTCTCACTCTTTATTCTGCAAACGGGTTGCTCTGCATCAGGCAGTATCAAAACCCAACTTCCGTCTTTATATATTTTTACACCTTCTAAAGTCTCAACATTGTTATTACCGCTTTCCTGTATTATCTGCCTCATTACTTTTCCTTTAGCGTTCCATGAACATTCTACCTCTTTTTCGTGAACGTAAAAATTCGGTATCATATCAACCAAATCATCAAGTTTGTAATTGTTTGATTTCAAGAAGTCCATTATTTTTACAAGGCCGGATATGGCATCAAAGTAAAGATTAAACTGGTCAATAGACTCCGCTTTTACTTCATTTCCAAGTATACTGTTCATTAAATCCTGAGGTGAATTTTTTGTCCTTAATACCCTTCCATGATTTTTTTCGGCAATTTTTTCGACAGCATGGGTAGCAGATAAAGGTACAACAACTGTTCCACCTTCTACAGTTTTAAACAAAATCAGTGACACTAAAGCTGTAAACATATCTCCGTCAATTATCCTTCCCTTGCTGTCAATAAGCATCATTCTCTCGGATGTATCCTCTATGGATACACCAAAATCAAAATTCCCTGTCCTTACCATACTTGTAAAGTAATTAAGTTCATTTGACTCATTTCTTTCTTTTCTTCCCGACTGTCCAAAATTAAGATTTGTTTCTTCGACAGTGCAACCAAGAGTTTTCAAAAGTTCTGAGACAGTGTTCAATATAAATTTTGACGGAGAGTTCAAAGCTATTTTATAATCAAAGTTTTTATTCTTAGTGTTGTTAATTATGTTTCTTAAATAGAAGGAAGTAAAGTCGGGTACTACTTCCACCTCTTTGATCAAATCCCCTTCACATCGGTTAAAATCTTCTCTGGCAAAGGCATTTTCAATTTTTCGTTCCAATGCCCTGTTGATATTACTTCCATTTTTGTCCAAAAAATCCACTTGCAATCTGCCAGGGTTTGAACTTGAAGTACTTATGTGTATCCCTCCGTCAGCTCCGTAAAATCTTACGGCAGCCCTCGATATAGGCAAATGCAGTATACCCAGATCAATAACTTTAAGTCCGGCTGATAACAAACCTGAAATAAAAGATATTTTTAGCATCTTTGCTGCGCTTGAATCTTCGCAGCTTACACCCACAGTACCTTTACCCTTTAATGTTGCCCCATAAGCAGCACCAAGTTTTGAGGCATATTCCGGGGTTATATCCACATTTATTTCGCCAGCCAGCCCTCTTTGCCCAAAAATTGATCGTATGCATTTTGAACCCCATACAAGGTTTGAATTTACTTCCGTACCTTCTTCGATCAATTTATTGGGCCAAATCTTTATATTTGGCTTAATTATTGCATGCTCTTTTACTGTTGTGTCACAGCCAATAACAGAATTTTCAAAAGCTGAAGAATGCTCTTTCAAAATTACTTTATTGCAGATTACAGTTCCTCGGATTTCAACATTCTTATCAATATTGCATCCTTTCCATATTACACTTTTCTTTATGCTGCTATGTTCTGATATTATGTTGTTGTCCCCTATAATGCAATAACTTCCCAGCATTGCATTGCTTTTAACCCTGGTATTTGATCCGATTAAGCAAGGTCCTTCTATTACAGCACCATCTTCAATAGTTGTTCCATCTCCAATCCAAACTTTCTCCCTTATTTGCGTGCCTGGAATATGCACATCTACTTTTCGGTCAAGCACGTCCATATTAGCCTGCCAATACGCTCTCAAATCCCCAATATCGCACCAGTACTCATCGGTAATATAACCGTACATAGGCTTATTTTCTTTTAGCAAGATTGGAAAAAGGTCTTTACTGAAATCAAATACTTCGTTTTTGTTGAAAAAACCCAGCACTTCAGGAGAAAGAATATATATCCCCGTATTGACAGTATCACTGAATACTTCTCCCCAGCTCGGCTTTTCCAGAAATCTAATAATTCTTCCTTCATCATCTGTAACAACAACTCCATATTCCAATGGAATATCAACTTTTTTCAAGACCAAAGTTGCCAAAGATTGTTTTTTTATATGATAATCTATGGCTTTGCTTAAATTAATATCTGTCAGTGCATCTCCACTTATTACAATAAATGTATCATCCAGGAATTCTTCAGCATTTTTTACACTTCCCGCAGTACCCATTGGAGTTTTCTCAACGAAATATCTAAGCTTTACTCCGAACTCCGAACCGTCTCCGAAGTAATCCCGGATTAAATCCGGCAGATACTGCAGTGTAACAGCTATATCCGTTATGTTGTATTTTTTCAGCAACTCAATAATATGTTCCATAACCGGTTTATTCACTATTGGAACCATCGGCTTTGGCCTGTTACAGGTAAGAGGCCGTAATCGAGTACCTTCTCCTCCTGCCATGATAACCGCTTTCATTTAATTCATCCTTTCATTATCATACAATATTTAGGCCGTTTCGAGAAATAACCTAAGTTAAAGGAAACCAGTACGGTTTTTTATTTTCGTTATACTTTGGCTACCTAAATAAAGCTTTTGTAATATAAACAAGTTTAATTCACTTAATTTTAATCAACTTTGTAATTTTCTTCATTTTTCAGGGTCATAAAAATTGTACTTAAGAAAAAATATTTCCCGTTATCCTGCATATAAAAAACAGGTCAAGCTATTTTATTATATATATCAAACTGCAATATTATGAATAAATTAACAAATTTACAGTTATTTAATCTTATTTTATATAAAATTATGAGAATAATAAGAGCAATAAATACTTGCTATATAGAATGTACAAATCTAATGGCATGTGTTTTTTGGAATTTATAAGTTTTAAGTCATAAATATGAATGGAGGTAATAATATGCCCAGAAAATGTAAAACCAACAATAAAGATTATATATCCAATGGTGTTACTATACAACCTGCCGTACCAACAGTGGGAGAAAATATTACTATTTTATATGACGGACTTCTGGCAAAAAGCGGTGCTTCCCATATTTATGCTCGAGTAGGTTTTGGCACCAACTGGGATAACGAAACAGATTATGCCATGACAAAAACCGATACCGGTTTTGAAGTTACTATCCCGGTTTTAAAAGCAGATACTCTCAACCTATGTTTTAAAGATTGCGCCAATAACTGGGACAACAACTCAGGAATGAATTATTCCTTTGATGTAACAAATTAGGGTCAAATATGGGATATTGAATATCTTTAGTGTAATGAAAAATAACTTCTGCTTAAACTTTTTTTCAACCGGCATTTCATTAAAAGCGAAGTTATTTTTCATTAACTATCTGTTCCAATTAAGAAAAACTATAATTCCAATAAATTAATTTCAATAATTATGACACATTTTCGGAATAAATTAATATAATACCAGTAAGGTATTTTTTACACAATAAACAGAAATATTCAATATTACAGAATATATGACTGCCTAAAGGGGGTATGTGAATATGTATCCATATAACAGAAGAGTCTACATAAGCAGAGAACCGGAAAAAAAAATTGAAAAAAACGTAGCAGAATCTTCAGAAAATTCAGAAGCTAACAGGCCAACTTCCGCTGATGCAGAAAATATTAAAATGCTATTGGAAAATGTAGATGAAATAAAAAATTTCATAAAAAAGCTGGAAGAAAGCATAACGGATATTACATCGAAACTGGCAAATTTAGAAAATCGTTTTGATATCGAAAACATATGCAGAAGCATTGAAAACAGCTTGAGAAATATACAAATTCAATACAACCACGAAAATCCAAACACCCAACACTACTCGATGAAAAACACTTACTGCGATTGTAAAAATAGCGAGTGTGAATCGAACTCTTCTCGTCAACCTGACACAAACAACCAAACACCAATAATGCCCGGTGCAGGTTTTTCCTTCATAACCGCAGACTATTTGAGAAATCTTAACAAAAATAGATATAACAATATTTGAGAATAAGCTTAATACAAAAATCATTAATGGTTATTTTTTATAGGCCAAGCGTTTTTATCTGAAGATAAAACGACTAAATTTTTACTATTTTTTCGGACGCAATAAATCGTACTTTAAAACGGAACCATCATCCCTAACTTTGGGAATAACTATGTTATCCTTTTTCTCTATAGAAACTTTCATTTCATATACCAACTCCAGTTCCTCTACAATTCCGCCAATCATGGTCAATGAATTTTCCAATTTTTTAGGGTCGGCTATGGCCTTAATTGTAAAAGGACTTACCATCTGTTTGCCATTTACGATAATAAAGTCCCCTCCTCTTCTAATCTCACTCATGGCAACAATTCTTTCATCTTCAATGGATATTGCTTGTGCTTCGGCAGCTTTAAGTTCATTTATTAAACGCAATATAGCATTTTCCCTGACATGATCCTTTCCTACATATTCAAGTTTAATAACTACACCCGCACCTTCAACATCTGTTAAACCTGCTATGAGTCTAACCCTTTCCAGTTCAGCTTCCAAATTTTTTTCCAGTTGGCTTAAGTCACCTTGAGAATTCTCAAATTCCTCAATTCTTTTTTGTAATTCCTCATTCCTTTTTCTCAAATCTTCATTCTGTTCTTTTTGGGCAATCAGTTCGTCCTTAACAGATTCCAACCTCGTATATTTTGTAACATCTTTTTTATTATTGTTCACTATACTTTTATACTGCCATGCCAGCATAACTCCAAGAATAACACATATCAAAGTTATAGATATATTTCTGCCAGCTTTCATTGTAAATACCTCCACAATATATTAAAACATATACATCAACTTGTAACAAATAATTTTTTGAATCTGCCAAGGTAATACTTAAAATGTACTATAAATGCCAACAAACTAGTTGCCAATATATACCTGCATATATAAATAATGCCGTCTCTTAATTCGTCTAGTCTAATTCTACTACAAAATTAAACTATTTCAAGTATATCCTAATCAAAAATCTTTTCATAATCAATCACTTTTTTCTTTTTTTATAGATATAATGAAGTATACATAAGATAAAATTTTTGTAAAGGATACCATTATATAAATAAAAGTAACCTTGTAGGTTTTAAAATATTATTTATTCAAGAATAAAGGACAGTGATTTATATGAAAGTGCTGTTAGTAACCGGTGGTTCAGGTTTTGTGGGCAGTAATTTCATCAACTACTTTTTAAGACGTAATAAAAATTACATTATTATAAACCTAGATAACCTTACCCATCCGCAAAACATCAACAACCTAAAAGAATTTGAAAGGTCACCGAGATACCATTTTGTAAAAGGCAGCATACTTAATCAAGACCTTGTCAATTATATAATAAAGAGGCACCGTCCCGACTATATAATAAATTTTGCCTGTGAAACCAGTGTCAATAAAGGTCTGACAAATCCTGCCTCTGTTTTTGAAACAAACGTTTTAGGTACACTTACATTACTTGAAAGTGCAAGGCACCTGTGGAGTAAACATAATTATGAGGGCAATCGTTTTATACAGGTATCTACAACTGAGGTTTACGGCTCAAACAATGACGCAGACAATTATTTCACTGAAGAGTCCAATATTTCACCCCAAAACCCTTATGCAATTTCAAAAGCAAGCTCAGATATGCTTGTAAAATCTTTTGTGACACATTTCAATTTTCCGGCGGTTATAAGCAGATGTTGCAAAAATTACGGTCCATTTCAGTATCCGGAAGAATTTATACCGTCATGCATTAAAAATGCGATAGAGAATAAAACAATAGTTTTAAGTGAAGAAAACACTAAGCATCGTGAATGGCTATATATCCTTGACCACTGTACTGCTTTGGTACGGATATTGTTTTATGGAAAAATTGGAGAAATATATAATATAGGTTCCGGAACAGAATATACCGACCTGGAAATCGCAAATAAAATTCTGAAAATACTCGGAAAACCTGAAATTAAATTGGAATGTGACAATTCTAAAATTCCGGAAGAGCATCACACTGTAAATAGCTATAAAATCAGAAACAACCTCAGTTGGGGACATAAATACAATATGGACAACGGTTTATTCGAAACAGTTCGCTGGTATATATTAAACAAAAGTTGGTGGATGTAATATAAAAATCTTAGGTTGAATTTTAAGTAAACTAAATCGAATAAAAATCAAAAATAAATCTAAATACCGGAGAATGCATGGTTCAACCCTTCTAAAGTAACCATGCATTCTTATTATTTTCACAATTTACTTTTATAATAATTTATATTTTTAATAATTTTTATACTCAAAATTTTTTATCTCGTGTATGCAATTAGCATCATAAACGAAATCATTTCATAAATTATATTTGCACTTCAGTGTATATATAACCATCAGGTGTTACTATTTCTTTATAAAGACTGCAACCCGGCAAACCGCAATATCTCAGCAAGTTTATTGCTTCCGGGAGCACGCTTTCATCAAATTTAATTCCCATATTGCACAAATCATTCATAACTTCTCTGGGTAAAAAAGAAATTTCACATTTGATTCCCTCATTTTTCATTCTGCGCTCCAATAAAAATGCATGGCTCCTTGATTCTAATGCCACATAATAATTTACCATACTTTTCCACTCCAAATTTCCAAATCATACTTTCTTTTTTCGATGGTATCAAGCATATCTTTTTTACTTTTTTCTTTTTATCCTAAAGGTGGCATAAAACATGCAGACCTGCCGGAAAGCAGATCTGCATGTATTTTTTATTTAAGTTATTCATTTCTGTCTAAAGGATTCCACTTTTGATCCGGGAAGAATTTAGTTGGGAATGGTGTCTTCGTTCTGTCATTAAATGTCCTGCAGTTCTGTGCAGCAGGGTTAACTTGTTCCGGAGGAACAGGGCAATAACCGTATGAAGGTATCAACAACTGAACAACACATTCACATTTTACTATAAAGAATGCGCCAATATCAAAGGTTAATATACCTGTTTCCGGATGATAAGCATCATTAAATGCCTCTGCAAGAGCCTCTACCTTAATGAATGTACCATCAATATCTGCAGTCTTATTCTTATCACTATAACTGTCAGGACAATCTTTAGCCTTGATTACACCTATCTGTGCTACACAACTCGGGCAGTATATTTCGTTAACCGTAAGATTGAAAACAGCTTCATCATATTCAATTTCCGATACATCATCAATTGAATAGTGAACCTTATATCCAATTTTCACCATTAATTTTAATTTTTTAAACCCTGCCCTTGTCAGAGAATCGGTCTTTGACACAACTTTTATCTCTACTATATCGAAATCAGTTACCCCTTCAAAATCCACAGGGGAACGGCCGTGTATCGGTCCATGGGGATCCGGACCACACTTTTTGATTTTGATCGATCTTGTCACACATTCTCTCAATGCAACTTGGTCAAATATCTTAGGTACTTGTATGCAAACCAATTCATTTGGTGGTGGAAAACAGTCAGGATTTAATATCTGACCTGCTTCAATTTTAGGTCCTTGTTTATATTCATGACCAGACATAATTAAAACCTCCTTTTAACTATAACTTATAAAAAATAACTATATAATCGGTATGTTAATCTCCCGTTTTTTATCTTTCGGCTGTTTATATTACCATTATATTAAGCGCAAAAAAAAACGGTTACACATTTTAAATTTTATGGTAAAAAAAATTAACATAAAATTAAGCAACCGTCTTTTTCTTTTTATTTGATTTTTCATTAAAAATAAATTTAATTCTCAAAAAAACATATTTCCATGCTCCAAACGTAATTGCCTTTAATACTTTATTAAGCTTTAATTTGCTGTTTGTAAATATTCATCATCTTTTTCAACAGCACTTGATTGTCTCGAAATAACTGCCTTTTGTTCCCATGCCCTTGATTTCCATCTTTTAAGCATCATAATACCTCTTATCCACTCATCGGAAGCAAAGGCTATCCATACTCCAATAAGACCAAAGTTCATTTTTATACCTAATACATAAGACATTAAGACCATTACAAGCCACATTGATATCAAACCCATATACATGGTATATTTCGCATCACCGGTCCCCTTAAGGGCATGACCAAGAACCAGATTAAAAGTTCTTCCGGGTTCTAAAACAATAGTAATCAGAAACAACTTTCCGCCCAATTGGATAATATTCATATCATCAGTGAATATGCCCAAGAGGTTTTTTCCGAACAGAGCAAACACTATAGCTACACAAAAAGATACAATAGCCGCCAACTTAAGACTGCGAAGGCATGCCTTATATGCCTCATCTTTTTTTCCGGCACCGACAAGGTGACCGATAATAATCTGTGTGGCCTGTGCTGTCGCCAATCCAAACATCATAATATAAAACATTAAATTATATACATAAAATCTTGCGGTCAGCGCGTAAACTCCCATAGCCGATATAAAAGAAGTTACAACAATTTGTGCAATATTATAGGATAATGTCTCACCTGCTGATGGACCCCCAATCTTAAAAATATTTTTTAAAATCTCAATAATTTCTTCCTTAGGTATCTTTATAAGTTCCGGAAGCGAAAAACTAAGTCCGACATTTCTTTTCAATACGATAAGCATCACCAACAGTCCGACAATCTGACTGTTAATTGTAGAAATGGCAACCCCTTTAACTCCCAATACCGGTAATCCAAATAGTCCATAAATAAAAATTGCATTACCGATAATATTGAGGATATTAGCCCCCATATTTACAAACATAGGGTATTTTACATATCCATGGCTTCGCAGTATAGCTGACACTGTCATACTCACAGCATTCACAAAAGAAAATGAGCCAATTATAGTCAAATATTCCCTTGAAAATCGGTATACACTTTCCTCAAAATTCATTAGTCTGAGTATTTTTCCCGAAAAGGCAAACATTAATATACTTATCATTATACCTAAAAGCAGATTAAACAAAATAGCCACCAAGGCCGCATAAGAAGCTTTCTTTTCATTTTTGGCTCCGAGATACTGAGATATTACTATCCCGGCACCTCCCGCAACTATTTGAAACAGTAATATCAATATGGATACATATTGATTTGCAGATCCAACCCCTGCTACAGCAGAATCGGAATAGCTACTGAGCATAAATGTATCAATAGTACCAAAAAACATTCTCAAAAATGTTTCGATGAGAATTGGCCATACCAACGCAAAAAGAGTAATCCGTTTGTTTAACACCTGTTCGTTTTCCATTAAATCATCTCCTGTTGTGTCGATTAAAATAATAAAATAGAAACTTATTATACTTAGTCTTTTATCATTACATCCGTAACTTATATAAGAATCTTTATAAACCTTAGACTAATATCTATATCAAAATCTTATGATTATTCTTTTGATAAGAATTAATCCCTCAGCATTAGATTCAAAATACAATAATATCTTAAGTTTATTTTCGAGAAAAAACAATTCATTATATTATTTTTTATTTCAAAATCTTATGATCTATTTTTATCCAATTTTTTTAGAAACAATTAATATGCGTTATTTTTTTCAGCAAATATAGCTTTTCTATATATGTTAGAATAAAGATATCGGCATAAAATCTAATTATAAAAATGTTTTCATATTATTTTATTCTTTTCAATAATATATTACAGAGTCATATATCACGGTATAAAAATAGTCTTCTTTAGCATCGAATTAGCATTATTTTTTTATAAATATCCAATATTTTATGCTTAACAATTCCTGATATTTTTCTTAATATATATAGATGTACCGACAATTATCACAATAAATATCGGGATATTAAAATTAAATTTTATAAATCTATTGTCAATTGAATAACTTTTTGCTAAAATTACACCATACAAACACATTTGTTCTTCGTACGTGTACATAGTGATTTTGTAACAAGCATATGTCTTAATTGCAGTTTTATAAGTAATTTTTCAGATAAATACACAAACACCTATTATTTATTGAAATATTTTAGCGGCAATAAAAATTATATGACCTGATAGAAAGTATAAAACTTTAATAATGTATAGGAGTGAGTAAATTATGAGCAATAAATTAAAAGTCGGCATAGTCGGAGGAACAGGAATGGTGGGGCAAAGGTTTATTACCCTTTTGGAAAACCATCCCTGGTTTGAAGTAGTATCAATAGCTGCCAGTGAAAAATCTTCCGGAAGAACTTATTCAGAAGCTGTAGAAGGAAGATGGAAACTTAATGCTCCGATTCCGGAAAAGGTTAAAAATATTATTGTTAAGAATGCCTCAGATGTTGAAGATGTGGCAAAGGATGTTGACTTTGTATTTTGTGCTGTAGATATGAAAAAAGATGAAATCAAAGCCCTTGAAGAAGCCTATGCAAAGACAGATACCCCAGTGGTATCCAATAATTCTGCACATCGTTGGACTCCTGATGTTCCTATGGTTATTCCTGAGTTAAACGATTCACATCTTGATGTTATAGAAAGCCAGAGAAAACGATTAGGAGTAAAGAATGGCTTTATTGCGGTTAAACCCAACTGTTCCATACAAAGCTATGTACCTGCATTGCATCCTTTAAGACAGTTCGGTATCAACAAAGTTACAGCTTGCACATACCAAGCTATTTCCGGTGCCGGTAAAACTTTCAATGACTGGCCTGAAATGATAGACAATATTATTCCTTATATCGGCGGTGAAGAAGAAAAAAGTGAACAGGAACCTTTAAAAATTTGGGGAACAGTTGAAGGCAGTGAAATTGTTAAAGCAAAATCTCCAATAATAACAACTCAATGTATTCGTGTTCCTACGTTAGATGGACATATGGCAGCAGTATTTGTTTCCTTTGATAAGAAACCTTCAAAGGACGAAATTCTCTCTCTCTGGGAAGGCTTTAAAGGTAAACCTCAGACTCTTGGACTTCCAAGCGCACCAAAGCAATTCCTGAAATATATGACTGAAGACAACAGGCCACAGACTAGACTTGACAGAGACTATGAAAACGGAATGGGTGTTACCATCGGAAGACTTAGAGAAGATACCATTTTCGACTATAAATTTGTATGCCTGTCCCACAACACAGTTAGAGGCGCAGCTGGCGGTGCAATCCTAATTGCAGAGCTTTTAAAAGCCGAAGGTTATATTAAATCGAAATAATAAAATTTATGCCCCATATTTCTCAAAATATATGGGGCTTTATGTTTAAATAGAGAATGTAAGTAATTTTGTATATAAGAATTTATGTAATCCTTCTTTGGCAAGTAATTGTCTTCATTAAATTTACATAATTTAGTTATAAATCACCTTTATGTTAAATATTATTGCCAGATTTGTTAAGTTCTATATGATTTCTTATATTCTCAATATCTAATGAATCCGACTATACAAAAATGACACCAACCAAAATTGTTGGTTGATGTCATTTTTGATGTTTTAATTATTCCATTGTCCACTTAATAGCACTTCAATCGGCATAGGATGACGGATTAAATTTAATTTTGTAGGTTTTTGTTGTCTCACCATCACAGGCTGTAACCTCTATAATTGCTATTCCGTCAATCGTATCTGGCTGTACAATTGTATATGTTGCGTATGGATTATATGTTTTCAGCTCAACATTTGGAGCTTTGGTTGTCCCAGGCGGCAGAATAACGTTGTATTCGGTTAAGTCTTCATCAAAGCTCTCAAGGAAGCTGTTGTTTATGGTTATGTATCTTAAGTTGGCATCATTTTCCATTGTTACTCGTGCAAGAGTGTCGTATTTTATAGCACCACATTCCCATAATGTATAATTATTATCCATAAATATTGATGTACTCGCCTCAGCTTCTATCGCAACAACATTACTTAAACCAACTACTTTAACAGGAATATTAGAATTTGTTACCCCATTGTTCCCTAATTGACCTTCACTATTATTTCCCCAAGACCATATTGAGCCATCATCCTTTAATGCTAATGAGTGATAATCACCAGTTGATATAGTTATTACTCCGGATAAATTATTAACTTTTTTAGGTAAAAGACTTTGTGTATTTGTTCCATCTCCAAGTTGTCCATATTCATTTTTACCCCAAGCCCAAACTGTACCATCATCTTTTAATGCTAATATATAATTTCGTCCTAATTTTACACTGATAATTCCATTTAATTCAGATTTGTTTTCATCAACCAATTTAACTGGAATATATCTATCCTCAGTAGTGCCATCGCCAAGATATCCATTGTTATTTCTGCCCCATGCCCATAATGTACCATCATGCCTTCTGGCTATTGCATAATCTCCCTGATTTTGATCTTTTCCAACTATTATGTCCACAATTCCCGACAAGTTTTTTACTTGAACAGGCTCATATCTTGTTATATTTGTACCGTCCCCAAGCTGGCCGTATTGATTTTTACCCCAAGCCCATACAGTACCATCATCTTTCAAAGCCAGAATATAATCATAATTTGCATATAATCTAACAACGTTTGAAAGGTTTTTTACAGAAAAATTTTGTTTACTGACATTCGATACCGGTATTACAGTACCATCATCCAATAATTCATATTCACCGCAAAAAGAATTACTTACTTTTTTCTTCATTTCTAAGTTTTCATCTTCGTCATTAAAAACATACTCCCTTTCTGTCTTCTTAGGATAATTTTGATTTAATAGTCCATTCCCCAATTTCCCGGAACTTAAAGAACCCATTGAAAAAGCCAAACCATCTTTTCGTACAAAACACATACCACTCTGGGAAGGACCAATACAAACAATATCACTCAACCCATTAATTTGGACAGGAATTTCTGATTCATTATTCCCCATAAAATAGCTATTAACATTATATTTATTCCACTTATATACTGTTCCATCCTGAAAAAGGAAAACAATATAATCAGAAGAAATATTTATATCTATTACGTCCTTAATGCATGGTAGTAAATATGTTTGAGCATCAGAAACATTCCTCCTATACCAAACCGAACCATCATCTTTTAATGCAAAATAATAAAGAGAAAGAGGACGTACTACTTTTTTAACATTATCAAATCCATATATTTGAGTAAATTTCACACCATCAAGCGATTCCCAAACAGTACCATCTTCTTTTATGGCAAATATTCCTTCATATTCATGATTAAAAATACTTTTAATATTAGAAATCCCTTCTATTTTCCTAGGTATTTCATTACCTTTGCCCCAAATCCATAATTCACCATCTTTTAATGCAAAACTGTATTTCCCTTAAGCACAGATTTGTTCAACTCCTATTAATTCAGGAACTTTCGTAGGTAATACTTTGAAATTATTACTATTAACTCCATAATCGTATTTTACACCGCATTGTGAATAAGTATTATCTCCCCAAGCCCATACTGTTCCATCACTTCTTAATGCTAAAGAACAATATTCTCTTGCTGAAATGTCTACTATATCTGTTAATTTATCCACCCTAACAGGAACAGCACTATTATCCTCACTGTCATTTCCTAAACAATAAAGATAATTAGAACCCCATGCCCATACTGTCCCGTCTTCATTTAAAGCTAATGTATGTACGGATCCTCCAGTAATTTTCTTAAAACTATGTGTTTTTACATTGTCCATTGTAGTTACCACAATATATTCAGTAGGTTCCGAAAAGTTACCGGAATTATCCTTTGCAATCACATAAAATTCATAGGATGTGTTTTTTTCTAGTCCACTAACTGTATACGAATTCTCTCTTGTTGTATCATAGTAAGAATTATCAACATATATATCATAGCTGACATTTTCATCTGAACTATCCCATGCTAAAGTTACAGAGGACTCAGTTTTAGTTACATAATGGAAATCTTTTGGTGTTGAAGGCTTTTCATTATCTTGTCCCCCTGTTTCAGTTGGTGTAGGTGTAGGAGTATGTGTTGGATCTAAAGTAGGTGTTACAATCGCTGTCGGAGTGACGTTTACAGTTTCAGCAGGAAATACATGAATATAACCCAATAAAAACATTTTCATATATGCATAATCTATACTATTAAAAACTCCATCTCCATTTGTATCCGCGGCCCATTGTCCGTTCGATACAGGAAATTCTTTTCTTAATCCCAACAAAACTGCTTTTATAAGTGCATAATCAACACTATTTCTCTCACCATCACCATTCACATCACCAATAAGAGCCGATTCATTTTCTTCATTCATTAGTATTATTGTTTGCTGTTGAGTATAATGACCCCCATTGTCAAGACAAATTTTTAGCTTTTCTAAGTTAGATTCTCCTTTCTATGTTTTTGTATAATATCTACCTTAAGGTACTCTGTCGGATGGATGTCAAGGGCGAGCATATGCGAGTTCATCTTGCCCCTTGACATCCAATGGTTATATATCCTTTTGATTCCCGGTCTGTTATGACAGACCGGCTGCCTTCCGGCGAGGACGGGGTTTGGGGCAGAGCCCCAAGGTTTTATACTACTGCCTTAATCTCTTTGTTAATCCCAAAATAATATTCTGACGGCGTTTTATAGCCTAGTGACTGATGTGGTCTCTTGTTGTTATAATATTCAATATATTCCCTCGTTTTTTGCCGAA
>ENA-OWPA01000226-OWPA01000226.1-bioreactor-metagenome-genome-assembly--contig:-NODE-226-length-98246-cov-11.759252_pt1 | contig 98246 bp, 88 predicted proteins | sample MGYA00238139_ERZ651803 | MGnify/ENA primary metagenome ERZ651803 (study PRJEB26909, sample SAMN07631231) | bioreactor metagenome | isolation source: Switchgrass digestor | place: USA: Dartmouth... | reverse complement strand
TGGAGGGATTGATATTAAAAATAATAAGGGATTTACATTACCAGAGGTTTTATTAATATTGTTACTTATTGGAATGATATCGGTTATTTTAACGGAGCTTTTTGTATTTAACGCAACTTCAACAGCAGCATATTCCAAATTCGGAAGACAGCAGTTTACCATTCAGGATGCATTTTCCAGGCTGAACAGGGATATTGAAGAGGCTGTGGAAATTACATTTGATGATCCTGTTGGCGGATATGATTACAAAACAATCAAATTAAAAGTTGATGGCACAGTGAAGGAGTGGAAGATTGACGGCGGAACACTTTATCTTGATTCTGTTGCTGTGGTTGAAGGTTTATCTGACGGAAGCAAATTCATTAACAGATCAGACTATCTCACGGTGGTACTGAAACCTGAGCCAACCAATGAAGGCAGGTTCCCGTTAAACATAAACAAATCGGTTGTCACACAATACAGTTTGACCAATAAAAAATAACTTTATCATTGTTTTAATGAATGCGCGTAGAAGCGCATTGATCAAAGCAATGAAATGTCTTGCTAAGCTGAAAGATTGGAGGAATTAATATGAAGGACATAAATTTCCTGGTTGAGGAAAATCCGTTTGAAAGCCAGATGAAAAAAGAGAAAAATAGCATCCCGGCTGTTAAAATAATAATTTTAACTATAGCAATTGCAATAGGAGCAGCAATTCTTCTTGCACCCGGAATATATATCCGCATACTTGAAGGAAGGGCTTTAACAATTGAAAGGAAGCTGACAGACGCAAAATACAACGAAGTGAGAGATATAAAAGCACAACTTTCTCAGGTTTCAGGCAGGGTAAACGGCAAAAAGGCAGTTATTAACGCTATTGATGCTCAAAACATACCGGCATCGCAGCTCCTTTTAATTATTAAGAATGCACTGCCTTCAGGATGCTTTTTGAACTCAGTAAATTACAGCGGAAAGTCATTAACGGTAAAAGGTGCTGCAGAAAGCAGTTTCATTGCAATGGATTATCTTGCCAACCTGGAAAGGCTTAAGCTCATAAAAACCAGTTCGCAAAATGTATCTTTTATAGAGACTCAGAGCGCTGTTGAGTTTTCAATAACCTGTACAGCGCAAACTTTGGGGGGTGAGAAGAAATGACCCTGACAAAAAAGGAAAAAACCCTTTTAATCGTTCTCGCAGTTCTTATTTATTGCTTTGTATTTGCTAAATTCGTATTAATGTCGTCAATTCCCAAGATAAAAGATTTGCAAAACAGGATTAAAACTGCGCAGGTTCAACTGGATGCACTTGAAAAGGATTACAATAATATTGATACATATAAAAATCAAATAAAAGAGAATGAGGTAATTGATGAAAGGCTTGGCGAATACCTCATGAACAATGCCGGGATTTCTGACAGTGCTGAGTTTGTTGAAAACCTTGCCCTTCTGATGGGTACAAAACTTAGCGGCATATCATTAGGGAGTCCTAAGGAACTGGTTGAAGGAAACACAACTTATTATGCCTTTTCAGTAAATTTTAGGACGGTATTGACAGAAGACGGTTTAAATGAACTTCTGAAGTATATAGAAGGTGGCAGCAGAAAAGTCAGTGTAACTCTTTTGAACATTATCCCTGCAGATGAAAAGACAGCATCTGAGTATGGGCTTAAAAGCTCAGGCAATCAATCATTTGATATCAGTATAGGTCTTTCTTTTTATTCAATGGACAAGGAAGCTGCAGAAAGCCTTGTTAAATTTACAAGAGCAGCATTTGAACGCTTTATTGATGATGAAGAGCTACCGGTTTTCATAGAGGATTTAAAAGATGGGGCTATTAATATTCCATCAGTTACCAGACAGGTTTCAGATGCCGGCAGTGTCCGGAACAGGAATTCTTCCGGTGAGATTACGCTTATGAATGCCGATTTTAAAATTTTTCATACCGGTTATCTGTATGGAGGATATAATTTTGAAACATATTCTGAGTTTAACAGGTCAGACAGAATCCGAAGCCATATATCCGTACCTGTGGATGTAACCCTTACCCTGGGAAAAACACAGTACACAATTGAATATGCCGATGGCGATGGTTACAGCAACACATTAACCGGCGAGCTGCCGTCAGAAAACAGGGATTTCACATTTTTCATACAGTCCAGCATAGTGAACGAAGTTAAGGAAAATGAAAACCTTTGGGTTAACCTGTATATAAGAAATGACTCTGAAAGAAGGATACTTGTAAAGATGGAACAAACAGGAGACCGGGTTAAGATAATGGACAGGGACGGGAATGCAATAAACGGAAGAAATGATAAGGAGAAAGTGTATATTTAATGATAGGAAAAATGGACAAAAAATTACAGTTTCATACCCGAAGTCAGGGTTTTACTCTTATTGAAGCCATCGTTTCAATAGCACTTGTTGCAATTTTATCAATTGTGGTTTATTCATTGTTTTTTTCAATGTCAAGAATTTCAAAATATTCTGAGGAACAGATTAAAAGGTATGCGGTTATAAGGGTTGTTAAAGAAAATGTTGTTTATTCTGTACGTAAAAATGCGTCTATACATGGAACAGGCAAAAAGGCATTGGATGCTATTGATGGCAGGCTTGAAAACCTGCCGGTAAAGGATTTGTCCGAACAGGAATACCCTGAGTATACCTTTGATCTGGAGTATATCGGTGCTGACGGAGGAAATATAATACAGTTTAAAGCAACTTTAAAGCAAAGTGGGTCTCAAAACACATTTGAATTCCAGTTTGATGTGTACAAGCCTTGATAAGGGTGAAAAAGATGAAGGGAATTTTCAATAGAAATTCTGTATTTATAAAAAAAATAGATGATAAAACCGGAAGTTCAATGCCATTGGTTCTGGTGGTGATGCTTGCTGTTATGATTGCCGGCGGAGCTGTAGCTTATACCACAGTCCAGCTGTTTACCATAGTCCGCAAGGAAGAGCACAATCAAATGACATATATTGCTGCAGAGTCGGCAATTGAAAGGAGCATCGCGAATCTGGACCAATATTTGACGAAAGAAGACTTTGCAACCGACAGGGGCATTGTTTTTTCAAATGAAGAGCAATTTATAAATGATATAGTTGATAAATTAAACAAAGGGGACAGCGAAATTAAAACCGGCTTTAGCATTCCGGTATACGCCGATTCATCAATGAATAATGCAGAAGTTAAAATGTCATTTTCATGGGGTGGCGAAAAAGAGCGACTTGGGAATAAGCTTAAATTTAACCTGGAGATTACAGCCACAGCAGAAATGGAAAACGGAATATTCAAGTCTTACGGCAAAAAAGCGGTTGCTGTTAAGGAATATGAAGTCTGGATCTATAAACCGTTTTTTTTGAATGGTGCGGTGTATACATTGGGAGATCTTGTAGCAAAGGGCAGCGGCACATCAGAAATAGAAGGGGATGTGTATGTCTTTGGTACGGGCCTGGATAAGCCTAACCGGATGGATCAGTATTATATGGGTGGTATTTGTGCTACAGACAGCGCTATCCTTCATATCCGGAACGGAAGTGCATATACAAGAAATCTGCTTCGTGTTGGCACAATTGATGAAACATCGCGAAGTGAATGCGCCATAGTTGTGGATCGTGATGTGGTTGCGGAGGGAATTCAAGCATTTGGATACAATGACAGTATTGTTATCATCCGTGACGCATATACCTTTGATGATATAGAAATGAATGGTGCCAACTCATATATAGCCGTGAACGGGAATTTTTTCGGGCTGAATATCGGTGACGGGCTTTTCCATGATACTTCAAGTGCGGTAATAAACACATCACCAAGGTATGCAGGCACCACTGTGAATGAATTTACTCAGTCAAGGATTGTTATCAACGGCTATACATTTGTTAACGGTTCGGCTTTCTTAATGGATGTCGGAGAGAGCAGGGCAGAACACCAGCTTGAAGATGTGGCACTGGCATGGAAAAATGACCGGCCTGTATATATGACAAGAAGCTATTCCAACACCAGGGAGTATATTGATGACTTAAAAAATAATGGTGGAAACGGCTTTTCAGTTATCCTTGGAGATGTTGGCTGGAGCGGCAATGCTAACCTCGTCAGCGACTGGACAACATGGACGAACTGGATATCAGAAATCCGTCGCAGGGCCTCAGGGCGGACAAATGCTCTTACAAGCATTCCTGATAAAATTAAAGGCTTATGCTTTAATGCAATGGCTGCAAACAACAAGGTTTACTTTGCAGGTGAAAGTGATTTTGAAATACCGGCTTCAATAGAATGCAAGATTGGAAATGATGTGGATGGCTTGGATCCAAGGCTTCTTGAGAATTACATAAAATCAACCTGGATTGAAAATACCGATAAAAATTCCGGCATTCCTAAAGGATTGAATGTTATGATGAGCTTTCTCAAAAGCCATGTACAGGTATTCGCAATAAAGGATTATCCCGGTTCACAGGATGGTACGGTAAGCTACAGATTCAGTTTGGGCATGCACAACCCGGACAATTTGGAATCAACTACAGAATTCCTGAGAATCAGGGATGAACTTGATAATATTGATACAGGCATTTGGGATTGCGTAATCAAATTTGGGGAGGGTGGAAGAAGTGATCCTGTTGATTTGGTTCAATTCCTTGAAGACAATTATACCTCTCCTACAGATTACTTTTTGATTATAAACCTTAATCCTGACAGAGAACTGGTAATAAACAGGAACACTGTAAACGGCATTATTTTTACCATGGGAAAAATAACTGTCCAAAACGGCGCAACAGTTAACGGTGCAATTATCGCCGCAGGCAAAGGATACGATCCGGTTAACCGGGTGGCGGGCTCTGCCGCAGAATTTGATAACAGCGGAGATCCCAGGCTTCCAAGAATTGCAGGAAGTACAAACATAGATAATTTCAGAAATTGGGATTATGCAGCACTGATTCTGGAGGGAGGGAATGTGTTTTTCCCGGGCAGAGAAAATTTACTAGATAGTTTTACAGAGGAAAAGGACGGAGTTCAATTTTCTGAAATTCTGAAAGAAATATTTTGAGGTGAGCAATATGAAGAACATATGCTTAGGTTTACTGATTGCTTCAGTTTTAATTTTTATTTCGGGATGCGGATTAATGCAAACTGTATCGTTAGTTTCATCTGCAGCAGACAGCCCTGCTGAAAATGAGCAGGTGGTTGGCGACAGGATAAGCAAAGAAGATGATACCAAAGCAAAGAAAATCATTTCAGATTATTTTGCCGCATTATACACCGAAGCGGCAGTGGATGATTACAACGATTACTCAAGAAGTGGTATAATTCCGGGTAATATTCGGGGTTATATTGCAGATAAAACCATAAAGGAGGGGGATGGGAATCCGGAAATAGGAATACACCTTCCAAGATATATAAGCATTAACGGAATGACAATTATTGGGTATAATGTTGAGACCATGAACGAAAATGGGGAAGAAAAACCGAATATTGTATCTGATTTTATTTCAAAAAACGGTGACAACTGTCTTTACTTTACCAGGGTTTACTGCAAGGCAAAAGCTGTAACCGATGAGGTTTTCTCAAAATTATACAGAAAAAATGAAGACAATACATATACAAAACTCGGTGAGGTAAATTCAGAAGACATTGATTTTATGCGGGTGGAAATAAGGTATGATGTTGAATTAACCCGGAGCGACATTGGATTTAGCATACTGAGAGCCATTGAGTCAAATATAAAATCAGGCATGAAAAACAGGCTATTTGTTTTTAATAACGACAATATTACAAGACTTCCATACCTGGATTTGTCAAAAAACCAGGATGGCAGTTACAAAAACCTGGCTGACGGTGAAACCTATGAAGCTGAAAAAGCTGTTATAACGGAATTTTTCCCGAAACTTGCAGGGCTTGATCGTGAAAGAATGAATTTGCTTTCTTACAGGTGGAAGCAGGGCTTAAATTCGGTTGCTGAATTTTTCGACAGCCTTGGAATTACAACAGGAGAAGGGGGAGCAAAACTTATAGAACTGGATTTCAAATATGATAAGAATTATCCCTTTGATTCGCTTCCGCTCAGGAATAACATGGGAAGCATTAAGGAAGTAAAAAATTTTGAGATTACACCGCATCCTGCTTATTCGGAAAAGAACAGGTTATATTACGTAAATTTCGATGCTGAAGTACAGCTTGCCAACGGGATAACCGACGAGTATTTTACCTACCGCTACGACTATATTGTATCGCTGTCCAAAACCGAAGAGTCTGTCTATATTGAAAAGTTTAAACTGAATGAGTATTATACTCTCCCAAAATAAATAGCAGAGGTGATTAGACATGTTAAAGGCGAAAACCACTTTCGCAGTTTTGGTTCTTGCAGGCTTAATGATATTTATGACGGCGTTTTCATCAGCACAGTCTTTATCAGGCCAAAGCGAACCAAGCCACTGGGCCGTACAGGAAGTTACAGAAGCAATTGGAAAAGGCCTTGTTCCGAAGGAGCTCCAGGCAAATTACCAAAGCAATATAAAAAGGTATCAGTATGTTCTGTTAGCCCTTGAGGTATACGAAAAAACAGGAAAAAATGTTGACATTGTTGATACAAGGCCTTTTGCAGATGTATCAAACCATGACTACGAGCAGGAAATAGTAAAGGCATATAATGCCGGCATAGTGAAAGGAGATGGTAAAGGCAATTTCTTCCCCGATGATTTTATAACACGACAGGAAATTGCATCACTGATTGTCAATTTGCTGATGCAGATAGCCCCTGAAAAGGACTTTTCGGTTAGAAACAGTTATCAGTACAGCGACAGTGACGAAATCAGCGACTGGGCAAGATTCTATATTGATTACTGCTTTGAAAACAAAATACTGGCAGGCTATGGAAACAACATGATTGATCCAAAGGGCAATGCCACCGTGGAACAGTCAATTGTATTGTTATACAGGCTGGCCATGAACGAAGGGCTTCTTGAAAGTCTGGAAAAACAGGAGAAAGTTAATATAGAAGAATTAAGTATTGAAACAATAAATAATTTTACAGACGAATACAGTGCAGAAACTTTCAGCATAATCAAAAACGTAGTTGAGGATGAAGAAGTTGAACTGACCAGTTTCTGGGACAAAAGCGCAACAATATATTTCAAGTACAATTCAATATCATTAAACAGTCCTGCTTTTGAAAAAAACATATATGCGCTGGTACATGACATAAATGAGGAAATATTTGCTGAAACTTATAAAAAACTGCTTTTGAACAACTTCAGCGGAGGTGGAAAGGGAGTTCTGCTGTTTGAACAAAATATAGAGAAAATGAAATCAAAAGAGCTTATCGATGTTTACGAGGAAATTGATGATACTCAAATATTCCTCATCGAATCAAGACAGGACAATAATAACAATATAAGCTACTTAATCGGTTTCATTCAAAAGAAGAAATAAGTGTTGAAAGGGGTTGAAAGCATATATGTTTGCAAAAAAGAAAAGTATATTTCGGAGAATGGTGATATTTTCAGTTGTGTTTACTCTGCTGCTCAGCTTCTGGACAAGCTCTATGGCTTATGCTGTAGCAATAGTTCCTAATACAACGGCGGAATTGGTACTGTCGAGGGAACTTAGCAGATCAAAAGTCCTATTGGATGAAGAGATTACGATTACATACAAGATACAACCAAAGCAAATAGAAGAATCCGCGCTAAAGCGGCCCGACAAGGAAATATACCTTGTGATTGATACATCAGGCAGCATGAATTATAACCTTGCGGGAAATTCGATACCGGAAGGGCGAAATGAGAAAAAAAGGCTGGAAATTGCACAGGAAGCTGCTTTCAATTTTCTCGACAAGCTAAGCGGGGACAACAGAGTCAAAGTTGGCCTTATTACCTATGATAATACCGGTGTTGTAAAGCAATCACTGACAAAAACACTAAGTTCGGTTAAAGATAAAATTAGAAACCTGAAAGCCAACGGGGGAACGAATATCGGGGATGGCATGAGATTGGGCTATTACAGGCTAAATGACAATAAAAGTACAAGTGAAAAACCTATAGACAAATACCTTATCCTTTTAACCGATGGAGAACCTACTTACCATAGCACTTACAATTATAGCCCGTATAATTTTTACTTTGAGGACGGAAACGCTCCACGATATAAAGGAGGCGGAAGCCGTTCGGAACCGAATGATATAACTTACTGCTACTCGATAGCTGAAAGATTCCTTAAACCAAGTGATATAAAATCATATATGATTGCTTTTACAAAAGGATCGAATGCGAATGTTCTGAATGAAATTGCGCAAAAAGCCGGCGGAGTATATAAACGTGCCGAAACTTCCGCTGCCCTTGACAATGTATATAACGAGATATACGAAGACATAATTGCTGAATTCTCTGTTGAAAATATTAAATTCGAGGAGAAATTCCCCGAAGGCCTGACGGTTGTTTCGGTTCCCGAGGGATTTACTGTTAACGGGCAAACAGTGAGGGGAAGCCTTTCAAACATCAACTATAAATATAACTCTGTAAAGAAGGTATATGAAGCTGATCCGGTTGAGTTTACCATTAGGCTGAAGGGAACCGATAAGGGCAGGTATTTGTTAAATACTTCCAAACTCTCATACAGAGATATTGACAACAATGATAAAACTGTAAACTTCAGCAACAAAACAGTTGAAGTAATAGCTTTGCAGGCTGATATTGAAATTGACAGAAGCCTGGATAAGGAAGAGACCGTTGTTAAAAGGGAATTTGTCGTTAATGAGGAATTTTATGTATATTATACAGTTAAGCCAAAAGCGTTCAGTATTGATCCTGATTTGAATGCCCCAACACAATTGTTGGTTAAAGACGTCTTTTTCTCAGAAGAGTTCCCTGAAGGGCTGACAATTGTGTCGGCGTCAAACGGGTTAACCGTTTCAGGACGGAAGGTAAGCGGTAACCTTGGAAATATTATTTATACATATGACAGCAGGGATGGTAAATATAAAGCCGATCCAATAAGTTTTAACATCAAATTATGCGGAGATGAGGGCGAGTATACTCTTGGCAAGGACAATACATCAAGAATAAAATATTCTGATTTGGATAAAAAAACAAAAACGGTAAATTTTGCTGAACTCAACCCGGTAATTGTTAAATTTGGAAAACCCGCACTGGAAGTAACGAAAGTGGACAGAAGAGGTGAAGTTGTCGATATTACCCTTAAAGTAACTTTGCCTAAACGCACTGAGTATGGCGAAATAAGGCTGCCTGTCATAAGGGAAGACGGCACAATCGCCAAAGAAAACGGCGGGGTTGTTGTAAGGATTAATGGAAGGGAAGAGACTTATTCAACAGAATTTGAATACAAAAACTTATCAATTTATAAAACCCACAGGGTTTGGCTGTGGGCAGTCAGTGACTTTGACGAAAATACGACCGGAGAGACAGACATTGTTACCATATTTGAGGCAATTAATATTAACTGACGGCATAAAAGGAAAAATTAAAGAAAGGCAGGCGGGATACCTGCCTTTCTTTAATAATTATACTTTTTCAATCCAACCGAATTGATCGGGAAGTTTACCGTACTGGATACCGGTTAAAGTATCATACAGGCGATGTGAAATCGGTCCTGTTTTACCGCCGTTTATTGTAATGATGTTTCCGTTCCAGTTCAATTCGCCAACAGGTGATATAACAGCAGCAGTGCCGGTTCCGAATACTTCCTTCAAAATACCTTTTTCATGGGCTTCATAAACTTCCTGGATAGAAATCCTGCGCTCATTCATGTTGTAACCCCAGGATTTAAGAAGTTCAATACAGGATTTTCTCGTAATGCCCGGCAGAATACTTCCGTTCAGTTCGGGTGTAACAATTTCATCGCCAATTACGAAGAATACATTCATTGTCCCGACTTCTTCAATGTATTTTTTCTCAATGCCGTCAAGCCATAAAACCTGGGTATAACCTTTTTCTTTTGCTTCTACCTGAGCCTTCAGACTTGCAGCATAGTTTGCCGATGCCTTCGCCTGGCCAAGACCGCCTTTAACTGCACGTACATAATTGGACTCAACGTAGATCTTGACAGGATTGATTCCTTCCTTATAATAAGCGCCGACCGGACCTGTTATAATGACAAAGGTATAGGTACTTGAAGGCCTTACGCCCAAATGGGGTTCTGTTGCAAAAACAAAGGGTCGAATATATAATGATGTTCCGTCCTCTTCGGGAATCCAGTCTCTGTCGACATCAACAAGCTTTTTGATTGCCGCAAGTCCCAACTCTTCATCAATGGTAGGGATACAGAGCCGTTTGCAGGACTCATTTAATCTCTTGATATTTTCTATCGGCCTGAAAATGTTAACTTGCCCGTCTTTGGTTTTATAAGCCTTTAATCCTTCAAAAATGCTTTGACCATAGTGAATTGTCATTACGGAAGGATCTACCTGCAGGTTCTGGTAGGGAACAATGCGCGGATCATGCCATCCCTTTTCGGGTGTATAGTCGCATAAAAACATATGGTCTGAAAACACTTTCCCAAAAACAAGCTGATTACTGGGTGGCTTTTGCTTTGGGTTTTTTGTTTTTTCAACAGAAATCATCATATTTTACACGCTCCTTTTATATATTGAAAAACGCCGTTAACCAAATAGAAATTAATGCTTGCACGTATTTTATCACAATAGACAAGGCAATGTAAACTAAATTATTGCATAGAAATAGGAAGTTTGGTATCATTAACCGAAAGGAGGATAGTGATGGGCAAAGGATTGCAGCCGGACTTATACATAAAGTCTATATTCATATTGGATATCAATTGGTTGAAAGAACGCGGAATAAAAGGCATTTTGCTGGATATAGACAATACCCTTGTAACACATAAGCAAAAGGTGCCTGATGAAAAAGTAACCGGGCTAATTAAACACTTTCAGGAAAATGACATCAAGGTGGCTATTGTATCGAATGCCAGAAAAAAAAGGGTTGATGTTTTTAATGAAAAACTGGGGTTATATGCTCAATACCGGGCGTTTAAACCCTCTAAAAAAGGTTTTCTGAAGGCAATGTCCGATTTAAAGCTTGATCCTGAAGAAACAGCAGTTATTGGTGACCAGTTATTTACCGACATAAGAGGTGGAAACAGACTTGGGCTTACTACTATTCTTGTTGAGCCGCTGGATGAGGATGAACCAATAACTGTCAGGGTAAAAAGGATTTTTGAGAAATTCTTTGTTAATAAGAAGCCGATACAGTAATAATTACTTCCCTAAGGAGTGGAGTGTATGGCAAAAATAAAGGTAGATGGAAACACCTCTCTATATGCTTTGGCAGGAGAATATATAAACTTTTCACCCGCTCCGGAATTTTTCAATCTGATAAGCAGTTTCACAGGATATAATTCAATTATGTTTCCCGTCAACACCGAAAACTGCGGTATTATCAAAAGCCTTGATGCGCTTAAAATAATTCACTGCAGGGGTGTTCTTATCGATACACCGCACAGATGTGAACTGAATGATTACCTTACCTCCATTTCAGAAGAAGCATTAAATTGCGGCGCTGTCAATATAGTCAAAATTGATGATGATGGGGATGTTTACGGGCATAATACCGAGATTTCTGCGTTTAGAAAGGCTTTTCCGATAATTACCGGAGAAAAATTAAATGACAAAAGAATCTTTATTTTCGGTTGTGGTGGTATTGCTAGAGCCATTGCCTTCGCATGTGCCCTTGAACAGTGCAAATGCCTGACAATAGCAAACCACAATTCCGAAAAGGCAAAACGGTTTTGCGCAATGTTAAATGATAAATTCGATAACATTGCTTATGCCGCTGATTTTAATGATGTCCAGACCATACATAGTTTTTATAATGCCGATATTATAATACAGGCCACTTCGGTCGGAATGTTTCCACAGGTTGATGTTCAACCCCTTCCCGAAAATTTCAATTTCATGTCACATCACATCGTATTGGACACCATTTATAACCCACCTCAGACAAAATTTATGCGAATAGCGGATAATAGAGGATGCAGAGCCTATACAGGCAGGGATATAATGTTTTTTAACTGTTTTGAAGCTTTCCAATGGTGGACAGATATAAAAATAGATGAGGAAAATGAAAAAAAATTATTTAATATTTGGAAAGATTTGATATATAATATATAGTATCAAAAGGACAAGCTTTTCAATGTCCGGGGAGAGGATTATAAATGGAATTAAAAAACTATATGGAAGAAATTGTATTTTCTTGTATGGACGAAGTTTTAAAGGATTTTGATATGTGCAAATGTGATATCTGTAAGCTTGATATTGCGGCAAAAGCACTGAATGAATTACCTCCGCTATATTTTGTTACTAAAAAGGGAGAGGTATATTCAAAAATAAAAAATATGAAAATCCAGTTCGAAGTTGACGTAATCACTTCAATTATAAGGGCAGCTGAATTGATAAAGAATAATCCAAGGCATGAAGTATCCCGGATATAATGTTAAGTAATCCATTAGAATGCATACTCAGCCTTCCTGTTAAACAGGAAGGCTTTTATTATGTACTGGCGGTACCAGGCGGGCCAAGGAACCAAATAGAACATAATGCATATACTGTCTATGTATGTGAATGGGGGGATTTGGTTGGTACCGGCTGTAACAGTTGAAAACATTTCAAAAAGATATCATACCGTAGATGGAGAAATACCGGCTCTTGAAAATGTTTCATTTGAAGTTTCAGAAGGCGAATTTGTAGGGATTGTCGGTCCAAGTGGCTGTGGAAAGTCAACCCTGTTGTCAATAATTGCCGGACTAATAAAACCTTCTTCAGGACAGGTGTCAATATTTGGAGAAAAGCTGACCGGCGTTAATCCTAAAATCGGTTATATGCTCCAGAGAGACAGTCTGTTTGAATGGAGGACCATATATAAAAACGTAATTTTGGGACTGGAAATCCAAAACCAGGTTACACCTGACAGGTTGCAACATGTGGAGCACTTGCTTGAAAAGTATGGACTGTCTAATTTTAAGAACCATCGTCCTTCGCAGCTTTCAGGGGGAATGCGGCAAAGAGCGGCTTTAATCCGTACCCTGGCGGTTAACCCTGATATCCTGCTGCTGGATGAAGCATTCTCTGCTCTGGACTACCAGACAAGGCTGGCGGTAAATGATGATATATATAAAATTATCAAAAAAGAAGGCAAGACGGCTATTATGGTTACCCATGATATTTCAGAAGCCATAAGTATGTCAGAACGTCTTTACGTCATGTCTAAACGTCCCGGAACAATAAAAATGTCGATCGAAATAAAGTTTGACATGGAAAATCGAACGCCTATTTCATCAAGGGAAGCTCCTGAATTCAGGCAATATTTCAATAAGATATGGAAGGAGCTGGATGTGCATGTATAAAAATGAATCTCCTGAGCAAAAAAAATATTTACTTAAGCTGAGAGCAAAAAAACGGCTAATTGCTTTTCTCAGACTTATGCTGCTAGTATTGATTTTTGCATCATGGGAAGCAGTAACAAGGCTTAACTGGCTTGACCCATTTATATTCAGCAGCCCCACGAGAATACTGAATACATTTATCAGGATATATAAAGAAGGATCGTTGTTTACGCATGTTTTTACAACACTATGGGAGACAGTGGTTGGCTTTTTGCTGGGAACGATATTCGGTATCATTATTGCGATTATACTGTGGCTGTCAGAAACATGTTCAAAAGTTTTGGAACCCTACCTTGTGGTAGCCAATGCCCTTCCTAAAATTGCGCTGGGACCGGTTTTTATCGTATGGATGGGAGCCGGCCCGGTAGCAATAATTACAGTTGCGGTAACAGTTTCGCTGATAGTTACTGTACTTGAAGTGTATACCGGTTTCCTCGAAACAGATTCAGAAAAAATAAGGCTGGTCCAAAGTTTTGGAGCAAACAGGAAACAGGTGCTTACAAAGGTTGTTCTGCCGTCATCATTCCCTGTGATGATGAATGCTTTAAAGGTTAATGTGGGTATGTCATGGGTTGGGGTTATTGTTGGAGAGTTCCTTGTTTCAAAGGCAGGGCTTGGATACTTGATTGTCTACGGCGGTCAGGTCTTCCAGCTGGATCTTGTCATGACCAGTGTATTAATACTGTCGGTACTGGCAGCGCTTATGTATTTTGGTGTTCAGCTAATTGGAAAATGGATTTCCGCAAGATATTAATACGGAGGTGATAAATGTGAAAATGATGCGTTTTCTCCTGCTATTCTCACTGATAGTTTTGCTGTTATTGCCTGGTTGCGGCACTAAAGAATTTAAGGAAATTACTTTAAATGAGGTCACACATTCAATATTCTATGCACCTCAATATGTGGCAATAAACAAGGGATTTTTTGAGGAAGAAGGATTAAAAATTACTCTGGTTAACGGTGCAGGCGCAGATAAAGTAATGACTGCTGTATTATCGGGGCAGGCCGATATCGGTTTTTCAGGTCCGGAAGCCTGTATCTATGTATACAATGAAGGCAAGGAAGATTATGCAGTTGTGTTTGCACAGCTTACAAAAAGGGATGGTTCCTTTCTGGTTGCAAGAGAACCGATGCCTGATTTTAAATGGGAGGATGTCCGGGGAAAATTTATAATTGGCGGAAGAAAAGGCGGAGTACCTCTGATGACTCTTGAATATGTACTTAAGCAGAATAATATAATCCCGGGAAAAGATGTTGAAATAGATACTTCTGTTCAATTTGCATTAATGGGCGGAGCGTTTTTATCGGGTATGGGAGACTTTGTCACATTGTTTGAACCTGTTGCATCGAGCTTTGAAAAAGAAGGCAACGGATACATAGTAGCATCCATGGGTGAAGCAAGCGGTGAAATTCCATATACCGCTTATTATGCAAAGAAGAGTTATATCGAGAAAAACCCCGGCATTATACAGTCATTTACAAATGCAATTTACAAGGCACAGCAATGGATTGAAAAAAGTTCGGACAGGGAAGTCGCCGAAGCCATAGCCGAATCATTCCCCGATACCGATCTTGATTTGCTTGAAACAGTTGTGAAAAGATACAAGTCACAGGATACATGGAACAAAAATCCGGTAATGAAAGAAGAAGCTTTTAACCGCTTGCAGGAGGTTATGAAAGAAGCCGGAGAGCTGGCCCAATTTGCCCCATATGATAAATTGGTGGACAATTCTTTTGCTGAAAAAGCAATAGAAAAGATTAAATAATAATTTACCAGAAGTAAAAAATCACCTTTCTGTGCTATAAGGAAAGGTGATTTTTTTTATCAGAACAGAAGTACAATAATTCCCTGAAGCAAACCAATCATAAAACCTAAAATACCGCCAAGATATTCAATATGCTTTAGTTCTTTATTAACCACGCTTAATACAATTGATTCAAAAGAAACAAGATCCAGGCCATTGATTTTCTCAACAACCATTTCGGATATTTTTATATTACCTGCAGCACCGGTAATCATGTTATTTATCATTTCGCGTATATATCGTTCTCCGTCTTTCTCCATAAAGGATTCGAGTTGTTTCTTTATGGTCTTGTCGGTAAAACCGTGCAGAAAGCCAGGCAGTTTATCTTTTAGTATTTTTATAACATTTGTTACAATAGCTTCTTTTAGAACATTTATATCCTTATCGGATACAAGATTGGTTAGAATCTCTTCGGGTGCCAAAAGCTGCTTCTCGATTACATTGCCGATTGACACTGCAAGTTCAGGTTTCCTTGCAGGAATAACCCCCTGGAGTTTATAACCGAACAACAGCTTAACAGGTTTATATGGCCGAAATAATAACTTTATTGCTATATAGTTAGTTATCCAGCCAATAAACCCGCCAACAGCAGCTAACAGAAGTAATTTCACAATGTATGGCATACAATCCTCCATTCATTTTACAGGCAAAATCAATAATCAATATTAGCACAAGTTATATCTTTTTAACAACCGGCTGAATTGCTTAAGTTATGCTTTTAATTAATAGTACGGTGAAATTAAGAAAAAGTTATTAAAAAACTGGACATTATGTTATATTAAATATAGTTTTGTCAAATAAAACAGGGGCAGTTGCCTAAGAATAAAACTATTTATGAACAGTGCATGCAATTAAAGCGTTTGACAGGTTAATACAGGATAAGGGTAAAGAATAAGAACCATGCCAGGGACATGTTTAACACCACGGTTTCGGTGTGGTTTTAGGAATTTCATTAAACATAAATTAAAAGGGATGAAAGAATGCTGTATAACAAATTCTCTGATTATCTTGCCAGAACCTATAATGAAAAGGTATATAAGATTCCGGTTAACCTCCCTGCCACGTGCCCGAACAGGGATGGTTTATTGGGGTATGAAGGATGCATTTTTTGCGGAGAAGAAGGTGCAGGCTTTGAAAACCTTTCATCTGTGCTGCCTGTGAAAGAACAGCTTGGAAAAAATATAGAGTATATCAGTAAAAAGTATAATGCCAAAAAGTATATTGCCTATTTCCAGAACTATTCCAATACATATTTTCCTGTAAGCGAGTTCAGAAGTTATCTTGAAGAAGCGCTGATTGAAAATGTTGTGGCATTATACGTTTCTACAAGGCCTGATTGCCTGAATAATGAATATTTTGAGGTGATGAGAGGCATTAAGGAAAAACACGGGGTTGATATTGTTGTTGAAATTGGCCTGCAGACAGTTAATTACCATACATTGAAAACACTTAACCGTGGGCATGGCCTGGCTGAGTTTATAGACAGTGTGATAAGGGCTAAAGAATATAATATTGAAACATGTGCGCATATGATAATTGATTTGCCAATGGACAATATTGAAGATGTTACTGAAAGCGCAAAGATTCTTTCTGCTGTCGGGGTTAACCAGGTAAAATGCCATTCACTTTATATCCTGAAGAATACAAAACTGGGAAATTTGTTTAGCCGGGGCGAAATCAAACCGGTGTCAATGGACGAATATATTGAGAGAATAATTACGTTTCTGGAATATCTGTCCCCGGAAATTGTAATCCAACGTCTTATTGGAAGGGCTCCTGAGGAAAGAAGCCTGTTTTGCAGCTGGAATACAAGCTGGTGGAAGATAGTTGACTTAATAGAGGAAAAGATGAAAAACGAAGAAAGGTACCAGGGGAAAAAGTTTAACTACTTAAACGGAGCAATTTGCTTAAAATAATTTATATCGCCGATAAAATGCACTCTGCCTGAATGTGTTGCAGAAGCGATGTGTAAGAATTGCAACGGGATATATCGTATTTAGTATTGATATTTAAAAAAGGAAGGGTTGTTAAGTGGAAGAGATAATAAATGTTATTGGCGCAGGTCTTGCCGGTTGTGAAGCAGCATGGCAGATCGCCAAAAGGGGCGGCAAGGTTCGCCTTTATGAAATGAAACCTAAAAAGAAAACCCCTGCCCATCATTTGGATACTTTTGCAGAGCTGGTTTGCTCGAACTCATTAAGATCAAACCAGCTTGAAAACGCTGTAGGGCTGTTGAAAGAAGAATTAAGAAGAATGGGTTCGCTGATTATGGAATGTGCCGATGAAAATGCAGTACCTGCAGGCGGGGCTTTAGCTGTGGACAGGGAAGATTTTTCAAAATGTGTTACCGAAAAAATAAGAAATAATCCGAATATTGAAGTAATTGAACAGGAATATACTCATATTGGTAACGATAATCTGACAATCATAGCCTCGGGCCCGTTAACTTCAGAAGCCCTGTTCAAGGAAATAGCCAAAATTACCGGTGATAATTCATTATCCTTTTTCGATGCCGCAGCTCCAATTGTAAAAGCTGACAGTATCAACATGGATAAAGCATTTACGGCATCCCGGTATGACAGGGGTGATGCCGACTATATAAATTGCCCTATGGACAGGGAAGAATACATGGCTTTTTACGAAGCTCTTATTAACGCTGAAAAGGCTGAAATAAAAGATTTTGAAAAAAACATGGTGTTTGAAGGCTGCATGCCCGTTGAAGTTATGGCAGAAAGAGGACCGGATACGCTGAGATTCGGACCGCTGAAACCTGTCGGGCTGACAGATCCGAAAACAGGAAAGGTTCCATATGCAGTTGTACAGTTAAGGCAGGATAATAAAGAGGGAACCCTGTATAATATGGTTGGCTTCCAAACACGTCTGAAATGGGGTGAGCAAAAAAGGGTTTTTTCAATGATTCCTGCCTTGGAAAATGCTGAATTTGTCAGGTATGGAGTTATGCACCGCAATACGTTTATTAACTCTCCCGAACTGCTTTTGCCTTCGTATCGTTTGAAGAACAGAAAAAGCCTTTTCTTTGCAGGGCAGATAACCGGAGTGGAAGGCTACGTGGAATCCACTGCTTCCGGGCTGGTTGCAGGCATTAATGCATACAGGGTGTTAAAAGGCCTGGATGAAATATATTTTCCGAAAACAACCGCAATTGGAGCTTTGGCATACTATGTTTCAACTTCATCAGTAGGAAATTTTCAGCCAATGAATGTAAATTTCGGGCTGATTGAAGATTTAAAGCCAACAAACGCTGACGGCAAACCGATAAAAATCAGGGATAAGCGTGTAAAGAACAGGATGATATCAGAAAGGGCGTTAAATGTTATAGAGAATATAAAAAACATGTAAAACCAGCTTGACTATTTGAACTTTATTATCATGGAACAGATAAAATAAAAGTGATATTATAACAGATGAAGCAGTTTGTCGTGTGTTGTTCTATATAAATGGGGTGTAAAACTTATGGATAACAAGAACCGTTTTTTAAGCAGCGTTTATTATGATCTGTACCATAAAAAACCTTCCCGGAGTTTGGAAAGCAATACACCGGACAGAGATATTACAAATCCGGAAAACTCTTTACAAAAAGAGCTTAATTCAATAATTGATGAATTTTACAGAAAAGAAGGGCTTAACAAACCCGAGAATGCAGAAACAAAGCCGTTTAAGCCTGAAGAAATCCGGGCTGAAATAGAAAAACTCGTCGGCCTTTCAAATATTAAAGAAGATATAGAGGCATTAATGGATTTTGTAAAGATACAGAAACTGAGGCAGGAGCACGGGTTAAGCGGAAGCAATATCTCACTTCACACTGCTTTTTTGGGTAACCCGGGTACAGGCAAAACAACGGTTGCAAGGCTTATTGGCGAGTATTTTAAAGCATTGGGGATTTTGAAAAAGGGGCATATTGTGGAGGTTACCCGGGCTGACCTGGTTGCCGAGTTCGTAGGCGGAACGGCTGTTAAAACAAATAAGGTCATAGATAAAGCGCTCGACGGTATATTGTTTATCGATGAAGCATATTCCCTTGCAGAGGGCGGGGACAATGATTTTGGAAAAGAGGCCGTGAACATTCTTGTAGATCGCATGGAAAAAGAACGGGATCGTCTGGCGGTTTTCCTGGCAGGATATACAGACAGGATGGAGGCATTTCTGAAATCCAACCCTGGTCTTTCGTCAAGGGTGTCACGAAAATTTTATTTTAAGGACTATACAGGCGCAGAATTGTTACAGATTTTTGAAAAACTGCTGGATAAAAACCAATACACGATGGATGAAGAATGCCTTAAGAAAATGGAGCAGTATTTTAATTACCTGTACGACATAAGGGATGAGCATTTCGGTAATGGGCGTGTTGTCCGAAACACGCTGGAAAAATTGATAAAAGCCCAGTCAGACAGGCTGGCAGAAGAAGAAAACGTTACTTACGACATGCTTAAAACCATTACAATTGAAGATATTGAGAAGTCAATTCCGATAAAAGAAATAATTGTAACGTCAAATAAACTCGATTCAATAATGCAGGATCTGGACGAATTTATCGGTTTGGAAAATATAAAGGAGCATATCAGAAGCCTTGTAAACCTGATAAAGACAAATCAGAAAAGGGAGGAGATGGGGCTTCCGGTTAAGCAAATGTCCTATCATGCCATTTTTTGCGGTTCCCCAGGCACGGGAAAAACATCTGTTGCCAGGATTCTGGGCCGGATTTATCAAAGCCTTGGAATATTAAAGAAAGGTCACGTAATTGAGGTTGACAGAAGCGGCCTGGTGGCAGGGTATGTCGGCCAGACCGAGGAAAAAACCAACAAAGTTCTGGATCAGGCTATGGACGGGATTCTGTTTATTGATGAAGCTTATGCTCTTGTCGGCGGTAATAATGATTTTGGTAAAAATGCAATAGACACCATACTTAAACGCATGGATGACTGCCGGGACAGGCTAATTGTTATAGCAGCCGGATATACAGACAGGATGAAAACATTTATAAATTCAAATCCGGGGCTTAAAGACCGTTTCAGCTGGGTTTTCGAGTTTAATGACTACAATGGTACCGAGCTTTATGAAATTTTTCATAACTTTGCAAAAAAACAGCAATATATAATCAGTGAAGAAGCGGAAAAACAGCTGAAAGATCATTTCGAATCAGTAGTTGAGCTTAAACTGGAGCACTTTGGCAACGGAAGGTATGCAAGGAATCTGTTCGAGAAAGTTATCATGCAGCAATCCAATCGGATAGGTCAAAACATAGATAACGTAAATAAGGAAGAATTGTCCATTATTACCGCTGAAGATGTTGCAAACGCACTTATGCTTTTGTGATCCATAATTTTTTAATGATAATTATAATATTTTAAATTTTTACTTGTATACAAAAAACATATGCGTTATAATTGTAATGGCTTTAAAATGCTGCTAATGGGCTTATTATTAACTACATAATTTAATTAAATACTACCTCTTTATTATTTATGTTTTAATTCTTTATGCAAATAATAAAATCAAATGGATCGGAAATCTGCCGCTAAGTGGGGATTTTTTGGTTCAAGTTGGACGAAAGGGAAGGATGTCAAAATGAGCAAGTTTTTAGACAGGATATCGGAACGTGCAAAAGCTGATAAGAAAACTATTGTTTTGCCTGAAAGCACGGATATTCGCACACTCAAAGCTACTGCTATGATTCTGGAGCAAGGGATTGCAAACATTATTCTTGTGGGTGATAAGGACAAAATAAAGGCTCTGGCCGGAGATCTTGATATATCCGGTGCAACTATTGTAAATCCTGAAACTTCTGATAAGTTTGAAGATTACGCCAATACATTATACGAACTGAGAAAGAATAAGGGAATGACACTTGAAAAAGCAAGAGAATTAATGAAAGATGAGTTATACTGGGGAGTAATGATGGTAAAGAAAGGCGAAGCCGATGGAATGGTAGCCGGGGCAATTCACTCAACAGCTGATACGTTAAGACCTTCACTGCAAATATTAAAAACCGCTCCCGGAACGAAACTGGTGTCGGCTTTCTTTATCATGGTTGTTCCCGATTGTGAATATGGTGAAAATGGTGTTTTCCTTTATGCTGACAGTGGTTTGGTTGAAAATCCCGATGCTGATCAATTGTCTGAAATAGCGATATCATCTGCAAAATCATTCAAACAGCTTGTTCAGGCAGAACCAAGAGTAGCCATGCTGTCATATTCCAGTTACGGAAGTGCAAAAAGTGAATTAACAGAAAAAGTTGTTGAAGCAACCCGCCTTGCGAAAGAAAAAGCACCCGATTTGTTGTTAGATGGAGAATTACAGGTAGACGCAGCAATAGTTCCTCATGTTGCAAAATCAAAAGCACCGAACAGTCCGCTTGCAGGTAAGGCCAACACTTTGATTTTCCCCGATCTGAACAGCGGAAATATTGCATATAAGCTTACACAGAGACTTGCAAAAGCAGAAGCTTACGGGCCAATTACCCAGGGTATTGCGAAGCCGGTAAATGATTTGTCGAGAGGCTGTTCAGCAGAAGATATAGTTGGAGTTGTAGCTATTACTTGTGTTCAGGCACAGGATTAAAACATGAAATAATAATCAGGTTTTGTTAATAGTAGAATCGTGGGGGTTATAAAATGAAAATATTAGTAATAAACTCAGGAAGTTCTTCGTTGAAATATCAGCTGTTTGATATGGAAAAAGAACAGGTTCTGGCAAAAGGTTTATGTGACAGAATCGGAATTCAAAATTCCTTCATAAGGCACATATATAACGGGAATGAACTGAAAAAAGAGGTAGATTTAAAAGATCATAACGATGCAATTAAGGAAGTAATCAACTTATTAACTGATAAGGAATACGGTGTAATTAAAAGCATGGACGAGATTACATCGGTAGGCCATCGCGTAGTTCACGGCGGGGAAAAATTCTATAAGTCAGTCATAATTGATGATGAAGTATTGAAAACAATTGAAGAATGTATAGAACTTGCACCATTGCATAATGGGCCGAACATGATTGGTATAAAGGCATGTATGAAACTTATGCCTAATGTGCCGATGGTAGCTGTATTTGATACCGCTTTCCACCAGACAATGCCGAAAAAGGCATTTTTATATGCATTGCCATATTCTCTTTACGAGAAAAACGGTATTCGCCGCTATGGATTTCATGGCACATCCCATAAATATGTAGCCGAAAGAGCTGCCGCTGTATTGAACAGGCCTATGGAAGAATTAAAAATAGTAACATGCCATCTTGGAAATGGCTCCAGTATTTGTGCCGTTAAGAACGGAAAATCTGTGGACACCAGTATGGGATACACTCCATTGGCAGGTGTTCCAATGGGAACCCGCAGTGGTGACATAGATCCGGCAATTACAATTTCACTAATTGAACGTGATAAGTATGATTCCTCAATGCTAAACGAATTACTAAATAAAAAATCAGGTGTCCTTGGTATTTCAGGAATCAGCAGCGATTTCAGAGATCTGGATGAAGCTGCTGCAAATGGCAATGAAAGGGCAGAGCTTGCTCTTGAAATTTTCGCATATCAGGTTAGAAAATATATAGGTGCATATGCTGCGGCAATGGGCGGTATAGATGCCCTTGTGTTCACTGCCGGAATAGGTGAAAACAATCACGGTATCAGAAAAAGAGTGATCAATGGCTTAGAGTTCTTAGGTATTGAAATTGATGATGAAAAGAATAAGCAAAAAGGCGGAGAAAGAGATATCAGTACCGGCAATGCAAAGGTTAGAACACTTGTTATTCCTACAAATGAAGAGCTTGCCATTGCAAGGGAAACATTGAAGCTGATAAGCAATAATTAAAATTATTGACATTGCATAAATAAACATGTAATTTTATAAGGTGAAGAGAAAAACTCTTCACCTTTATTTTATATAAATCAAACTGTCTCTTTTTTTATGTAAAAGCACAACTTTGCCAAGTTGGGAATATTTTTATTTATATAATATGTTTGGAGGTATTAAATGAAGGTCTGTAAATTTGGAGGAACATCACTTGCTTCGGCAGAACAAATTGAAAAGGTTTTTAACATTATTACCGCTGATCCGGAACGACGGATAGTAGTTGTTTCAGCACCAGGAAAGGAAAATGATTCTGACACCAAAGTAACCGACATGTTGATTAATCTGGCTGAAACCTTCATAAGCACCGGTGATTGTGAAAAAGAGCTGATGGCTGTTGTTAACAGGTATGCCAAAATAGCAGAAGGGTTGAACCTTGGTGATGAAATAGTAAGGGATATAGAAAATAACTTGAGAACAAGAATTTCCCTGGGGTATGACAACAGGGAAAAGTTTATAGACAGGATGAAAGCTGCCGGAGAAGACAACTGTGCAAGACTGGTTTCCAAATACTTTAACAGCCGCGGCGTTTATGCTCAATACATAAATCCCAAAGACGCAGGTTTATATTTAAGCGATGAATACGGCAATGCAAGAGTTCTGCCGCAGTCCTTTAAGAATTTGTCCAAGCTTAAAAATATGGAAGGTATTCTGATATTCCCCGGATTTTTCGGATATTCCTTATCAGGAGAAGTTGTCACCTTCCCAAGAGGGGGGTCGGATATAACCGGTTCGATTCTTGCTGTTTCGGTGGAAGCAGATGTATATGAGAATTTCACTGACGTAGATTCTGTTTTTGCTGCAAACCCGAAACTTATTAAGAACCCGAAAGCAATACCTGTATTGACATACCGCGAAATGCGCGAACTTGCGTATGCAGGCTTTTCGGTACTGCATGAAGAAACCCTTGCTCCTCTGTTTAAAAAGGGGATCCCGGTTAATATAAAAAATACCAACAGGCCAGAAGCACCAGGTACAATGATTGTTACCTCAAGGGAAGTTAAAAATGGTCCTGTTGTTGGAATTGCGGGAGCAGGAGGGTTCTTGACAATAAACATTCACAAGTATATGATGAACCGGGAAATTGGCTTCGGAAGAAAAGTAATGTGGATCCTTGAAGAAGAAGCTGTTCCTTTCGAACACATACCTTCAGGAATAGATGATATTTCTGTAATCATCAAAAAGCAATATTTGGATGAAGAAAAGAAATCGAGAATTATGGAGCGTATTGCCCATGATTTATCGGTTGACAGTGTAAGTATAGATTACAATCTTGCTCTTGTTATGGTTGTTGGTGAAGGTATGCTTCGCCGTGTCGGCGTGGCAAGCAGAGCAACAACTGCCCTTGCACGAAGCGGGGTGAACATTCAAATGATTAACCAGGGTTCATCAGAAGTCAGTATCATGTTTGGAATTGATGAGAAAGACCTTGATAAGGCAATCATAGCACTATATAATGAATTCTTTGAAGAGGGTTGACAATTTCAGTCAGCCCTTACTCAGAGAATCGCTGAATGTTAATATTACTGAATTCAGGGATTTGATACTTATATCATTTGTTTTCCTTAAGAACTCCCAAAACATTTTTTAAAACTTATTAAGATTGTGGCAGTATCGGAGGGAAATATGATAAGGTTTGGACAATATAACTTAAACACTTTGGTGAATGTATTGTTTTGGATTGGTAATATTCCGGTGGCTATTTACTCCTATATTATTGGAAATTATATCTTTAACAACAGTACATATGACAGGATAATATCAAAATCCGGCAATTTTACCCAATATGAAGAAGTAAACAATTTACCTTTGGGCGTTTTTGCAGGTGTTCTCGCATTTATAGCCGGAGTTATTATATGGAGAATAATCTGCGAGTTTATATATGTCATTGTAAAAAATTTTCAAGCTGATAAAAATTTATAACTAACATATGGATAATTATTTATATGCATATAAAGCTCACCGGTAAGATGAGCTTTAATACATGATTTTTTATCTATATATATTAATTTGCTGAATTTAACCACTTATATGAGTTAAGTATAAGTTGCCTGTAATTATCGTTTCTGAATGATTCTACAGTATGGCCCGGCATCAGGTATACTATTTTTCCAAGGCAAAAGTCAACAGTCCAGCCGGCGGGATATTTTTCTCCGTCCATCTCATACTCAAGAAAAACATTTCTTGGGGTATGAGATGTGAACTCAAACCGGTAAGGCTCATCAAATACAATAAAATTATTTATTCCTTCTGTTATAGGGTGTTCCTTAACATCAAAAGTGAGATTTCTTATTTCAGGGTGATAGTCGAACCTTCCGCCTGCCATTTGAAAGTATTCATAACCATTATAGAATGAAATGCCATTATGAAGGATTAATAGTTTTCCACCGTTACTGACATATGATATTACAGCAGCCGCGTGGTTTGCCTTAACATAGGTATCCAGATTGTCTTTATATAAAATTAGAAGTTCTGTTTCACTAAGCGCATCTGAGCTAAAAATGCTTAAATTCTCTGTTGCATGAACATCCAGATATGGCTTAAAGACAGACTTGATTTCTTCATCCACTCCTTTAAGCGGATGATATAAATAATTTGTATAGTTACCATATAAAATAGCCTTTTTCATGTTAACCTCCCGTTACCATGGCAAAATTTCACCGGTGTCGTTATTGATAAAAGGTGGCAGGCTGCCTTTATATTCTTCAAATTTATTGATGTGGAAAATAATTCTGTCTGCAGCATCTTCCGGCAGGACCGGCGCATCTGTATCTATTTTGCCTCTCATCATAGTTCTCATCCATCCAGGGTGAAATAAAAGAATCCGGACACCTTTCTCATGCAGCTCATTATGTAATAATGCAGATTCCATATTCAAAGCACATTTTGACATTGTATATCCGAACCAGTTTTTCCTGAAACAATTTCCTATGCTGCCTGCTTCCGACGAAATATTTACTATGAGTTTCCTTTTACCGTTTAAAATCAAAGGCAGGAAATTGTTTATCATTCTTAGAGGCCCAAGGGTATTTACCTGAAAAGTGTTTATTATATCATCGTAATCAATTTCATCATAAATGGTTTTATTTATGTCGCCAAGTATTCCCGCATTGTTAATTAAAATATCAAGATGTCCGAATTTGCTTTTAAAATGCGAATACGCACTTTTAACGCTCTCAGTGTTGGAGACATCAAGATCTATGATTTCCAGCCGGTCGGGATATTCTTTTTTCAACCCATCCAGATTTGAACTGCCTTCAAGATATTTACCCGCTGCGACTGTGAACCCAAGCATAAGATATTTTTCAGCAAGGGCGTAACCCAGACCATGGTCTGCACCGGTTACAAATACAATCTCATCCACACTAAATCCCCCCAAATAAATCCGTCGAATCATATTATCTATTTTACCAATATTTATAAGAGAATAACATATCGACCTAATAATTTCTGAAAGCGATCGACATATTACATTTCTTACATTTCTATAATTAAACCGTCAACTTGATAACAAAAGTAAATAATACAGGCATAAGGGATTTTGCAAAAACATTAAAAAAAATTATTCCATGCAAAGTGGATTTGTTAATGGACCAATAGTAAAATTATATTTATTATAGCAATAAAGCGGTGGTTGGTAATGATTCTGCATTGCATGAAAAAAGCTACTTGGGAGCAAGTTAAAGATCAACGGTATTTTGGTGACAAAAGTATTGAGATGGAAGGCTTTGTCCATTGTTCTCCAGTTGAATATATGTGGAGGGTTGCCCCCAATTTTGAAAATATTACAGATGAACTGGTTTTATTGTGCATTGACGAAAATAAGCTTGAAGCAGAAGTAAAATGGGAAGACGGGGATAATTGCGGAAGAAGTTATCCTCATGTTTATGGATTGATTAATACCGATGCAGTTATAATGATACTGCCATACCTGAAAGATGAGGATGGTAACTGGATTAAGAATAAAGAGCTGGAGGGCATACCGGACAAGTAAACCAATTAAATGACGATGTAAGTCCGTAATGGCTTTTATTCAACTTTTAGTATTAGTGAGAAGCAATATCTTGGGAAGTTAGGCAGAATGAGGGTATGCATAATTATAAATCAGATATTGACAGATTAACATTATTATGCATATAATATTTAAAACCCATTGGAGGGCATTATAATGAATAAACTTGATGCAATGCTCTATGCAGTTGTTAGTTTTATATTTTTTTACTACTTTAACCTGGCTTTTTACTTTTGGTATTTTAGCTCGGGTAATTTAATAGTGTAAAAAAATATAGAACACAATCAATGGGTAAAATCTAATAAAAAATGAACTTACAGAGGCTCACGATTGTGGGCCTCTTATTTTTTATAAACATCAAATTAATGGAGGAGGGATTATATGGTGGTAGTTTTGAAACCAAACACACCAATAGAAAAACGGAATGCACTTATAGCCGAGATCGAGTCTATGGGAGTAAAAGTCCAGGTTACTGAAGGAACCGAAACTGCTATCCTCGGTCTGATAGGCGACACAACGCACATAAACCAATTCAGGATTTCCTCAAATGAAATTGTGGCCAATGTTTTGCGTGTTCAGGAACCTTTTAAGAAAGCTAACAGAATGTTTAAGCCCGAAAGTACTATTATTGAAGTTAATGGCAGGAAAATTGGTGAAGGCTATTTCAGTGTAATAACCGGGCCATGCTCTGTGGAAAGCGAGGAGCAGATAGAGTCCATCGCCGGGGAAGTAAAGAAAAACGGAGCCACTTTCCTGCGTGGCGGAGCTTTCAAACCAAGAACCTCACCATATGCATTCCAGGGACTTGGACTTGAAGGCCTTGAATATCTGAAACATGCAAGAGAAAAAACAGGACTGCCAATTGTATCAGAAATCATGTCACCTGACATGGTGGAAAAGTTTGTTGAAGACGTAGACATAATACAAGTTGGCGCAAGGAATATGCAGAATTTCGTCCTTCTTAAAGAGTTGGGAAAGACAAGGAAACCAATATTATTAAAGCGGGGACTTGCAGCAACTATTGAAGAGTGGCTGATGTCAGCGGAATATATTCTGAACGAGGGGAATGACCAGGTTATTCTGTGCGAAAGAGGCATCAGAACATTTGAAACGTACACAAGGAATACCCTTGATTTAAGTGCGATACCTGCTGTTAAGAAATTAAGCCATCTTCCTGTTATAGTGGATCCGAGCCACGGTACCGGAAAGGCATGGATGGTTGAGGCTATGTCAAAGGCTGCTGTTGTTGCAGGAGCCGACGGGGTGATTATTGAAGTGCACAACAACCCGGCGCAAGCATTATGTGATGGTCAGCAATCAATTACTCCGGCTCAGTTTTCACAATTAATGGATAAGCTGAGAAAGCTGATAGAGCTTGAAGGTAAAAAACTGGAGGGCTGACAATGCAGGAAATTCTGGTAAATACCGCAGCAAAATCGTACCCTCTGAAAATAAAGAATGGACTTTTTAATGAAGACAATGCTTATAGTGTACTTAAAGGCAGAAAAGCCGTTATAGTTACAGACAGTAATATAGCCCCGCTGTATGGTGAGGGGTTATTGGCAAAACTGCGTAACCTGGGCATTGATTCCGATATATATGTAATTCCCGCCGGGGAGAGCAGTAAAAGCCACGACGAGCTTTTAAAACTTTATAATTATCTGAGCAGTTTAAATATTACCAGATCTGATTTCATAATTGCGTTAGGTGGCGGGGTAACCGGTGATTTAGCCGGCTTTGCTGCTTCCACCTACCTGCGTGGCTTAAATCTTATACAGATACCAACTTCACTTTTGGCAATGGTGGATTCAAGCATTGGAGGGAAGGTAGCAGTTAATTTGCCGGCGGGAAAAAACCTTGTCGGAAGTTTCTATCAACCCGAAGAAGTATTAATAGATCCGTTGCTGCTTAATACACTTCCTGACAGGCATTTTGCCGATGGCATGGCCGAGGTTATAAAATACGGATGCATTCGGGACAAAGGGCTGTTTTTAATACTTGAAAGCCTGAAAGACAGGGAAGAGGTCATGGGGAATATTGAAGAAATAATATTCCGCTGCTGTTCTGTTAAAAAAGATGTTGTGGAACAGGATGAAAGGGAGAAAAGCCTCCGGATGATTTTGAACTTTGGGCATACTTTTGGCCATGCCATAGAGAAATGTTTCGATTACAAAACATATACCCATGGTGAAGCTGTTGCAATTGGAATGGTGTTTATTTCCGACTTGTCTGTAAAGACAGGCTTTTGCCAAAGGGATTCAGCAGAAAGGATTAAAAAGTTATTGCTGAAATTCAACCTTCCGGTTGATTTTCCCAAGCTTAAAGCCGGGGATGTCTTTAATGCGGTAATTAAGGATAAAAAGGCCAGGACCGGCCATATAAATCTGGTATTGATTGAGGATATCGGCAGTGTGAGAATAGAAAAGTTCAGTAAAGACAGAATTGGAGGACTTATTGATGAAATGCTTGGAAATTAAGCCCTCAAAACTAGCCGGGGAAGTTAACATCCCTCCTTCGAAAAGCATGGCTCACCGCGCAATAATATGCGCATTCCTGTCAAATGGAATAAGCGAAGTTGATAATATCGAATTATCTGATGATATAATGTCAACATGTCAGGCTGTTGTTACATTAGGTGGTAAAATAAGCATTACGGACAGCCTGATACCCAATCGCAAAAAACTTATAATACATGGCAGCGGAACTGTAACAGTAAGACATGACCGGATAAACTGCGGTGAATCGGGAACAACGGCAAGGTTTATAATGCCTGTTTCAAGGCTCTCCGACGAGCCTGTAACAATTGAAGGAAAGGGCAAGCTTGTTACACGGCCGTTTGATGTTTTCTTTCCGATATTTGACAGCAGCAATATCAGTTATGAAATTACCGGCGGCAAATTGCCGCTAACATTAAAAGGAAAGCTCAAACCCGGAAATTACTTTATAAGGGGAGATATCAGCTCCCAGTTCATATCGGGTTTGCTGCTGGCTTTACCACTTCTCGATGAAGACTCCACAATTCAGATTACAACAAGCCTTCAGTCCGAAGCTTATATTGATATGACCATATATGTCCAGAGAATATTTGGAGTTGATATTTATTTTAATAAAGGCGAAAACAAGTTGATTATCCCGGGGCGCCAAAAATACAAGCCGCAAAATTACTTTGTTGAAGGTGACTGGTCGCAGGCAGCTTTCTGGCTGGCTGCAGGTGTTATGTCAGGGCCGGTTTCCATTGCAGGGTTAAACAGGGATTCTCTTCAGGGAGATAAAGTAATTGAAAGCATAATAAAAAACATGGGAGGAAATGTCTATTGGGAAAACAACAAGCTTTTGGCTGAAAAAAGCCGATTAAAAGGAATCCCGGTGGATGTTTCCCAGTGCCCGGATTTGGCTCCGATTCTGGCTGCTTTAGGTTCTGTTTGTAATGGAAGAATGGAGATTCTGAATGGTGCAAGGTTAAGGATAAAAGAAAGTGATCGGATTAAAGCCATAGTTACAGAAATGAATAATTTAGGTGCGGATTTGGCTGAAACGGGTGACAGTATTATAATAAACGGCCGTGATAGGCTTTCGGGAGGAACTGCAAACAGCTGGAATGACCATCGCATAGTTATGTCTGTTGCCATAGCAGCCATTTTATGTGAAAATAATGTTATTATTGAAGGCTTTAACGCCGTAAACAAGTCATATCCTTCATTCTGGGAGCATTATAAAAGTTTGGGAGGGAATATAATTGAGCAGTGTCTGGGGTGAGCATATAAAAATATCGGTGTTTGGCGAGTCGCACGGCTCCTGTGTCGGCGTTGTAGTTGATGGTTTGCCTGCCGGAATCCGGTTGGATCTTGACAAAATTAAAAATGAAATGGCAAGAAGAAGACCGGGGCAGGATATATATACCACACAAAGAAAGGAAACTGACAGGGTTGAAATTGTAAGCGGTTTCTTTAATGGTTATACCACCGGTGCACCACTTTGTGGCATTATTCAGAACAGTGACAAAAGATCGGTGGATTATGATGATATTAAAAATATAATGCGTCCCAGCCATGCGGACTACACAGCATATGTACGCTACAAAGGTTTTGCCGATTATCGCGGAGGCGGCCATTTCTCAGGAAGGCTTACCGCACCGCTTGTATTTGCAGGAGCTATTGCGTATCAATACCTGGAGCAAAAAGGAATCACTATTGGCACCCATTTATTAAGAATAGGGCAAGTAAAGGATGAACATGTCGATCCTGTTAACGTATCGAAAGAGCAATTAATCGGTTTCAGAAGTATGAGGTTTCCCGCAGTTTCATCCGAAGCAGCAGAGAAAATGAAAGAAGAGATTAATAATGCCAGGATGGATTGCGATTCTGTTGGAGGAATTCTGGAAACTGTTATACTTAATTTGCCGGCAGGGCTTGGCTCGCCCATGTTTAAATCTGTTGAAAGCCGGATAGCAGCTTTCGCATTTTCTATACCCGCAGTTAAAGGGATAGAGTTCGGAAGTGGTTTTGACCTGGCTTCAATGCGTGGCAGCGAGGCAAATGACCGATTTTATATTGCAAATAAAAACGGGAACAAAGTACCCCGGACAAGATCAAACCACTCAGGCGGTATAAACGGCGGTATTACCAACGGTATGCCCGTATTGTTCAGAACATGCATAAAGCCTACCGCTACAATTTCAAAACCGCAGCATACCATTAATATAAATACAATGGAAGAAACAGAGCACGTTTTTAAAGGAAGGCATGACCCGTGCATTGCTGTCAGGGCTGTACCTGTTATAGACGCAGCATCTGCCCTTGTAGTAATGGACTTATTGCTGGAAAGAGGAGAATAGATTGAATTGGTATTCCTTAACTATATATGAACTGGGGTGGAACGGTGGAAAATAATATTTCGTATTTAAGAAGCAGAATAAATTCCATTGATGAGGAACTTGTGAAATTGTTCGAGAAACGAATGGAAACGGTAGCGCAGATAGCTGAATACAAAAAACATAAAAACATGAGTATTGTTGATTCGGACAGGGAAGCAGAAGTCATTGAAAGGGCAGTTTCGCTGCTGGTAAACAAAAACCTGAAAGAATATGTGACCTTTTTCATAGAAGATTTAATGACCGTATCAAAGCAATACCAGATAGAAAAAGTCGGTGGTTTAGATTTTGCCGGCAGTAAAATCAGTGATGAAACCTACAAACATAAGTCTCCTGTAGGCTTTTACGGCCAGACGGGATCGTTCTCAGAAGAAGCGGCAATTAATTATTTTGGTACAGAGTGTCCGAGAAAAGGATATGTACGTTTTGACGAGGTCATAAATGCACTGCTTAATAATGAAATCGGTGCAGGGGTTTTGCCCGTAGAAAATTCGTCAACAGGTACAATAGCAGAAGTAATGGATTTAATCCGTGACAATAATGTTTACATTACGGGTGAGCACATAGAAAAAGTAAGGCATCATTTGCTGGTCATTCCGGGTACAAAATTGTCTGATATAAAAACTGTTTATTCCCATCACCAGGGAATTGAGCAGTGTAACCAGTTCTTAAAGCAGTACCCGTTTGAACAGGTTATATACAAGAGCACTGCTGACAGTGCAAAACTGGTAAAAGACCTTGGCGACAAGACAAAGGCAGCCATTGGATCTGAGCGCTGTGCCCAGATTTACGGCCTGGAAGTTCTGGTGCCCGATATACACTACAACAAAAACAATTATACCCGTTTTATAGTGATTGAAAGAAACCTGTCTGTTAACAGTAAATGCAATAAAATCAGCATTATCATGGACATTAAGCACAGGACAGGGGCACTTTACAATGTTTTACGGCTGTTTAAACAAAGGAACATAAACCTTTTGAAAATTGAGTCAAGGCCTATAATAGGAAGGCCATGGGAGTACATGTTTTTCTTTGATTTTGAAGGAAATATCGGGGAGGACAGAGTTAAAAAATTGATTGAAAGCCTCAAATGCCAGTCTAATAATTTCCGCTTGCTGGGAAACTATATTGCTCATGAAACCGGCGGCAAAAGCGGCTGAATATTAACTACCGGCCAATCTGATATGTAAAAAGCTTGACTAAGCTGGGGGGTTATTGATGAAATACGGTTTAATAGGTGAAAAACTGGGACACAGTTATTCTCCTGAAATACACCGAGCTATATTTGAACTGTGCGGAATAAAAGGCGAATACAGGCTTATTGAACTGAAAGACGGCCAGATTCAAAGTTTCCTTAACAATGCCGGGAAACAGGGATACAAAGGACTTAATGTGACAATTCCGTATAAAAAAACGGTTATTCCTTTTATGAATGAGATTTCAGAAGAAGCAGGAAAAATTGGGGCTGTTAACACTATTACAGTGGAGAATGGATTAAAGGGTTATAACACCGATTATTTTGGCATTAAGTATACATTTCTGAAGAACAGGATAAGCGTAACCGGGAGAAATGTACTGGTAGCCGGGAGCGGAGGAGCTTCAAAATCGGTTATCGCATATCTTTTGGATAATAATGTTAAGTGCGTTTATATGGCAAGCAGGAACCCGGAGAAAATTTCAGCAGGGCATGAACGGATTATACCGGTAAGTTATGAAGAAATAATCAATTATACACCTTTTGATATAGTTATTAATACTACACCTGTCGGAATGTTTCCAAATGTTGGATTAACTCCGTTGAAACCCGAACAGGTAAAGGGTGCGGTTTTTCTGTTTGACTTAATTTATAACCCTGCCAAAACAGAACTTGTAAAAATAGCTGATGAGCTTGGCATTCCTAATGTAAACGGACTTTATATGCTGGTGGCTCAGGCTGTGAAAGCACAAGAGATCTGGAATGGCAAAAATTTTGATATTGACTTTATAGACGCTGTTTACAACAGGATAGCAAAGTTGTAGCAGCAAGGCAAAGATTGTATTTTACCGGAAGTGTAATGTTTATTTAATTTATCAGAGAGCAAAATAAAGAAGAAAGGTTTCTGTGTATGAGGTACAGCAATATAGTTTTAACGGGAATAATGGGATGCGGAAAATCTACCATCGGAAGAATGCTGTCAGAAAAACTCAGTATGGGTTTCGTTGATATTGATGATTATATAGAGAAGAAATACGGGAAAATACCTGAGCTTTTTAAAAAAGGTGAGGATTATTTTCGTGAAATAGAACACAATGCAGTTTTGGAAATAAGTGATATGGATGGTTTCGTTATTGCAACCGGTGGCGGAGTAGTAAAAAGAGCGGACAATATAGCTGCCCTTAAGAAAAAGGGTATAATTTTTTTCCTCGACAGGCCGCTGGATTACATACTTTCAGATATTAAAACATCAAACAGGCCTTTGTTAAAAGACGGGAAAAACAAGCTTATTGAGATATACCATGAACGATATCCATTGTATACAGGAACCTGTGATGTGCATGTAAAAAATACATCAGGACCTGAAAAAGCGGTTTCGGATATTATAAACTGCTGGATAAAACTCACTGATACAACCGTATAGATAACTGAACATATCTTGTAACATCTTAATATGCCGTTCCAGCTCAGGTTTAACAAGCGTATAGAAAAAGTATCATTCCAGCAGGCTGTCTTCATATTCTTTCATCAGTTTTTTCCATGTGCTGATATTCACAATTCCGGTCTGAGCCAGGTTTGCATCTTTCTGATACGCCAGGACGGCTTTTTTTGTGTTTTCTCCAAATTTTCCGTCACACCAGTTGTTAAAATAACCCAATCCCTTAAGGGCAATCTGCAGTTTATAAACATCCGAGCCGATATCCCCGGCTTTTAAATTCCTGAAGGGCCGGCTTTCATGGACAATAGTTACTTTTGTTCCATGCGGAATGTATTCGTATAGCTCCTTAACATCTTCATTTTTCATCCTGATGCATCCGCCCGAGACATTTTGCTGCCCAATTGCCCAGGGCTTGTTAGTACCATGAATTCCATACTTTCCCCACGGGACATTGAGGCCCATCCATGCTCCGCCAAAATTTCCGCCCCATTTTGATTTATGTATTATTATCCATTCTCCGGTCGGAGAAGGCGTATTGTTTTTCCCTCCGGATACAGGATATGTTTTGAAAAGCTCCTCGTTTTTGAACACATACATAATCTGTTCGTCCAGGTTTATGTGAATGCGGTAAGGACTGTTCTCGGCAACATAGCTCATTGCCATCATTTCATTGATGCCGAAATTTACCTGGATAATCAAATTTTTCACCAAAAAGAGAGTAAGAAGTAAAGCTCCGAGAGAACGCAAATTATATAAAATTTTTTGATTTAACCTGCAACAATTAAGAAAGGATACCATATTATCCACCCCTATTTAATAACTATATGAACAAGGATGGACTTAAATATCTTAAACAGATATTTTTCAAGGTTGTACTATTCTTTTTTTTTAATCAATATATATGGTTATAGGCTGTTTAATCATTTACTTTGAATAATTTCTTTACATTGGATAAAGTAGGTGGATGGTTTTGAAGAAAATACTCACCATTGCTATAATACTGATATCTTTATTTTTAACGGTTATATATGCTGATGATATAAATGAAGATGTTCCAGCCTCCTCGATATTTGAGGATTTGTCACTTGAAACATATAACAGTGAAAACCTGAATATCAATGCACGTTCAGCCATAGTCATGGATTTTGACTCTGGCCGTGTTCTTTATGAAAAAAACGCTTATCAGAAAAGACCAATGGCAAGCACAACAAAAGTAATGACAGCAATTGTTGCTCTTGAAAACGGCAATCTGGACGATGTTGTCACAGTAAGCAGAAATGCCGCATCAATTCACGGTTCACTGATGCATCTTAAGGCCGGTGAAAAACTTACATTGCGAGAACTGATGTATGGTCTTCTGTTATGTTCGGGAAACGACGCAGCGATAGCAATTGCAGAGCATATAGGCGGAAGCGTGGATGGTTTTCTTGTAATGATGAATAACAAAGCAAAAGAAATTGGAGCTTTTGATACAAATTTTACAACCCCTCATGGCCTGGATGAAGTTGGACATTATTCAACAGCTTACGACATGGCATTGATTACACGATATGCTCTTAATAATCCTGTGTTTAATGAAATTGTGAAAACAACGTCGATACAAATAGGGAACCGGTATTTAAGCAATACAAATGAAATGCTTACAAGCTATCCCGGAGCCGACGGAGTAAAAACAGGGTATACAGGCAAAGCCGGAAGGTGTCTTATAACTTCTGCAACAAGGGATGGCAGGCGCTTTATTTCAGTTGTACTGTTTTGCGACAGCCGTGCACAGAGAGCATTAAGCAGTAAATTAATACTGGATTATGCATTTTCTTTGTACTACCCTAAAACTCTGATTAATAGCGAGTATCTGGGAACATTACCTGTTTACAAAGGATTTGAAAAGTCTTTACCGATATATGTTGAAAAAACAATTACAATGCCCATGTCAGAAGCAGAAATGGCAAATCTTTATACAAAGATATCACTTCCCGAATTTGTGCAGGCACCTGTCTCTGAAAAATCGGTAGTTGGCACGTTATCTGTCTACCTGAATGACAAAATACTCTGTGAATCCCCCATAAGAGCCGGCAAATCCATAAAGCAGAAAACAGTACTGCAGTATTTTATCGATGTATTTATTGCATGGCTGGAATTAATCAAATAATTGAAAGTTTCCATATCACCGTTCATATCCCCGGTACATAATATAAAATATGAAAATGAAATTTTATCATTTCTAACTTGCAAAAATAATAAAAATATATTATGATGTTGTAAAATTCGTATAAATTGAAAAACTATATGTAAATACATATATGGGGGAATAAATGATGAAACAGTATGAAGGTTTCACCTGGGAACAGCTTGTTGAAAGGAAAAAGGCCCTTGAATTGAAATATGAAGGCTATAAGAAAAAAAACTTCAACCTTGATATGTCAAGAGGAAAACCATGCGTTGAGCAGTTAAATCTGTCAAATGAGATATATAAGGAAACACTGAACATGGATTTCATATCTGAGGATGGAATGGACTGCAGAAACTATGGTGGTGTGGATGGACTTCCTGAAATGAAAAGAATATTCGCACAGATACTGGGTGTAAGCGAAGATGAGATTATACTCGGTGACAGCTCAAGCCTCAGCTTAATGTATGGTGTAATTGAAAAAGCTTTTAATCATGGGCTTTTAAACTCTGTTCCGTGGAAAAAATTAAGCAAGGTGAAATTTTTATGCCCAAGTCCCGGTTATGACAGGCATTTTGCAATCTGTGAGCTTTTTGGCATAGAAATGATTACTGTACCGATGAATGATGACGGTCCTGATATGGATATGGTAGAAAAACTGGTGGCAGAAGACGATTCGATCAAGGGGATCTGGTGCACGCCAATATATAGCAATCCAACAGGGGTTACTTATTCGGATGAAGTGGTTAAAAGGTTTGCCAATATGAAAACAAAGGCAAATGATTTCAAAATATTCTGGGATGTCGCTTATATTGTCCACCATTTGTACGATGAAGAAAAGCTTCTGAATATACTGGATGAATGCAAAAAAGCCGGTAACCCTGACAGAGTTTTTATTTTCGTATCAACATCAAAAATATCCTTTCCCGGTGCAGGGGTTGCTGCAATGGCATGCAGTGTTGAAAATGCAAAGCATCTTAAAAAATTAATTTCAATCCAGACAATAGGTCCGAACAAGATAAATCATTTGATCCATGCCAGGTTCTTCAAGGATGCCAATGGAGTAAAGGAACACATGAAAAAGCATGCTGAAATATTAAGACCCAAGTTTGAAATGGTTATTGACATTTTTGAAAAGAATTTGGGGAGCCTGAATATAGCGCAATGGACCAAACCAAAGGGTGGTTATTTTATAAGCCTGGATGTACCAAAAGGATGTGCAAAGGAAGTTGTAGCCAAAGCGCAGGAGGCAGGAGTCAAGTTAACACCGGCAGGAGCCACTTTCCCATATGGAAAGGATCCGGATGATAAAAACATCCGCATTGCTCCGACATTCCCGCCTATTGATGAACTGAAGCAGGCAATGGAAGTATTATGTACCTGTATAGAACTTGTGGTGTTAAGCAAAATGTTATCATTTTCAGCGCACAGTACCATATTTGCATTTACTCCCGCATTAATGCCAGAGGAAATTAAATAAAAACGGTTATTTAACTAAAGGTAAGAAACTGAAATCAAAGCACGGGTTTCTTACCTTTTTTTTATTTTGATGTTTCCAAACTAAAAAATATTGTTAACATATGGATTTTTAATGAAAAAAATTATATAATAATTCATGCGATATAAGTTTAACTGGAAATAATGTAAAGATGTTCTGTCGTCTTTACATTTATTTAATTGTAAATTATACTACCGGAGGATGTTAATCTTGCAGAAAAATACTTATGAAAGCCCGCTAAACTCAAGATATGCCAGCGAAGAAATGAAAGCTCTTTTTTCTCCTGACATGAAGTTCAGAACATGGCGTTTTCTTTGGATTGCTCTTGCTGAAGCTGAAAAAGAACTTGGCCTTCCGATTAGCCAGGAGCAAATTGATGAGTTGAAGCAATTCCAAAATGATATAAATTATGAATATGCAGAAAAGGTTGAAAAAGAGGTCAGACATGATGTCATGGCCCATGTTCACGCTTATGGTGCTCAATGCCCAAAAGCTAAGGGGATAATACATCTGGGAGCCACATCATGTTATGTTGGTGATAACGCAGATATAATAATTTTCTCCAAAGCATTGCAACTGATTAGATCAAAAGTTATTAACGTAATTAAAAAACTTTCTGATTTTGCAAATGAGTATAAAGATCTGCCAACCCTTGGTTTTACACACTTCCAGCCTGCCCAGCTTGTTACCGTGGGGAAAAGGGCATGTCTTTGGATTCAGGATTTATTATTCGATCTTGATGAACTCGATTTTGTAACAGAGCATTTATATCTACTCGGCAATAAGGGAACAACAGGAACACAGGCAAGTTTCCTGAAACTTTTTGATGGAGACCATGAAAAGGTAAAGAAACTTGAAAAACTGATAGCTGAAAAAGCAGGGTTTAAAAAGGTTATTCCCGTTTCAGGCCAAACATATACAAGAAAGCAGGATTCAAGAATTTTAAATGTACTGAGTGCAATTGCCCAGAGTGCATATAAGTTCAGTAATGATTTAAGGCTTTTGCAGCATTTGAAGGAAATAGAAGAGCCTTTTGAAAAACACCAGATAGGTTCTTCAGCAATGGCTTACAAGAGAAATCCGATGAGAAGCGAACGCATATCATCGCTTGCCCGTTATGTTATCGTTAATGCGTTAAATGCACCGATCACTGCTTCTACTCAATGGTTTGAAAGAACTCTTGATGATTCAGCCAACAGGAGAATAAGCATTCCTGAAGCTTTCCTTGCTGTAGATGCCATCCTGAATATATATATAAACGTAGCAGACGGCCTGGTGGTATATCCGAAGATGATAGAAAGAAGAGTAATAGAAGAGCTTCCTTTTATGGCCACCGAGAATATTCTTATGGAAGCTGTTAAAAGAGGAGGAGACAGGCAGGTACTTCATGAAAGAATTCGTATACATTCAATGGCTGCTGCTGAGCGAGTAAAAAAGGAAGGACTGAATAATGACCTGATTGAAAGAATTGCACAGGACAGCGCTTTTGGCATGGATATCAACGAACTGAAAGAAGTGCTTAATCCGAAGTATTATATTGGAAGAAGTGCAGAACAGGTGGAAGAATTTTTGAGGGATTATGTAAATCCCGTTTTGGATGCGAATCCTGTTGAAGATATTCAGGTCAGTCTGAATGTATAAATTTCAATAGTGAAAAATTACCATTTTCTGATTGCAGGATAGTACTAAAGTCCTATTTTATTGCACTAATAGTCCTGTTTTACTAATTGATTTTTTATCATAAAACAGATATGATGTAAGAACATGATAACAGCATGACATGTTTTATTATTTTAAGTTTTGTTATATAGGCTTATACCATAAATTGCTGATTAGCATGAAGAACTGGGGGTATATAGTGTGGCAAGCATTAACAGGTACAGTAATGTTCCGCTCTATTGTCAGTTGAAACACATAATTCTGGAAAAGATTGAATCAGGTGAGTATAAGGAAGATTCAAAAATCCCCTCCGAACAGGACTTATGCGAGCAGTACAACATCAGTCGTCCCACAGTCAGGCAGGCTATAAATGAATTGACAAACAACGGGCATCTGTATAAGTTGAAAGGCAAGGGAACATTTGTATCAAAGCAGAAATCCTGTATTAATATAAAAGATTATACCGGTTTTACAGATTCTATTCTCGACAGCCTTGAACCGGAAAAAAAAGAAATTCTTTTTATTTCTACCGTTTCAGTAACAGATTTTGAGAAATTAAGGGAAATATTCAATCTGAAAGCAGATAATTCACAGTTTACATGTATTACTTACCTTAATGCACGCAATGGTGAAGTGTATTCCGTTAATACTTCTTATATCCCGCAAAGCCTTTTTCCGGATATAGGTGAGGATATAAAGAATAAAAAGCCTTCCTATGAAATTTTAAGAGGAAAATATCCGTTGGTACCTTATACATCGAAGAGTACATTGGAGGTAGATTATTGCGATTCTGTTGATGCACCTCAATTACAGGTCCAGCCAGGACAAGCAATTATTAAAGTATACAATGTTCTTTATTCGAAAAGCGGCCAGGCGGTAGAATATGTCATATCGAAATACAGGGCTGACAAATGCAGATTAATGTTTGAAAACCATAAATAGTGGAATAAATGTATCAGTACTGAAAGTTATAATATTTCTTTTTGCAAACATAACAATGATAATAGGAAATATTTGAATTATATAGTGAAAATATAACATTGTAATATAATTTTTAATCATGTTAAAATTATAACAATTAATTGAATAGTCATCTGAGCTGTGATTGATTTTATTGCAGCAAGGATTTCTATTTTACATACCTGAATTCATGGAGAAATCCGTGAGGAGGGGAAGTAAATCAACGGTGCCCGTCCTTTCAGGAGGGTTTTTTTTATGGAGGTTTGCCGATATGAAGAAAAAAATCTTTATTTTTACCACATTAGTATTGTTTGCTTTTTTATCTGTAGCCTGCACAACAACCAATTTAACGGATCAGAACAAAACCGTTAAAACCGAACAGATTAAAGTGGTAACCCCGTCAGGTGCAACAGCTATTAGTATATCCAAAGCCATGAAGGATACTTCTGAAATTAACGGAACCAAAGTGCAGTATGAGGTGGTTCCCACAACAGATTTGATTGTAGCACGTATTACTGCAAAAGAAGCTGACTTTGCTGTAGTGCCTGTAAACCTGGCTGCTCAGCTTTACCAGAAAAATCTGCCTTACAAGCTTACATCTGTTGTTACCTGGGGCAATATTTTTATTGCTTCATCGGAAAACATTGAGGGATGGGAAGCTCTTAAAGGTCAGGATGTGTATCTGATGGGGAAAGGCCTGGTTCCCGATATAGTATTCAGGACTCTTTTAAAAGAAAACGGGCTGAATCCTGATGAAGATGTCAACCTGATATATCTATCGGGTGCAACAGAGCTTGCCCCTAATTTTCTTAGCGGGAATGCAAAAATATCCATGTTGCCCGAACCTGTATTATCAACTGTAAAAACAAAAAAGCCCGATACAAATGTTTTCTTAGATTTGCAGGAAGAATGGAAAAAGGCATTTGGTCTGTCTAAGACAGGCTATCCACAGGCAGGTATCCTTGTAAAGGAAGACCTGATAAAAAGTGATCCTGAGTTGGTAAAAGACTATATTAAAGTTTTGGCAGACGGCATGGACTGGATAAACGAAAACCCGAAGGAAGCCGGTCAAATTGCTGAAGAACTTGAGTTGGGGCTTACTGCTGATATTGTGGAAAAATCAATGCCCGGCAACAATATAAGGCATGAATATGCAACGGGTGTCAGGGAAGAACTTGAGCAGCTTTTTGAAATTATGTACGAATTCAATCCCGATTCAATTGGCGGTAAAATGCCGGACGACGGACTTTATTATGATATAAATAAATAGAGGCTTTTTTAAAAATTCTTCGGTCACAATATGGGATTTGTATGATGGCAATTTAAGTACTCCATGGACGGAGTATTTGATAATATTGCCATAACAGTAAGAAAAATGATTTTGTTTAATTCATTGCATCATTCGTTTGGCAAAGCAGGTATTTAACGTGAAAAAACACCTACAAAACGTATTTTTGATTATTTTCATAGCTGCGTTCATTGTTTTGTGGCACATTTTATCATTGGGAAGGAAATCTTTAATTTTTCCTTCCCCTTATGAGGTTTACCTTTCTTTATATTCGATTATTACAAGTCCGGCTTTCATGCCAACGGTTTTTAATACTGTACGGGCTGTTTTTCTAAGTTTTGCAGCAGCATTTATACCTGCATTAATACTTGGAATAATCAGCAAGCTTTTTCCATTCGTATACAGACTGATGGAACTGGTTTCAGGATTCATAAGATCCCTCCCTACAGTTGCAATAATATTGATGGCACTGTTGCTTTTGCCTTTATCATATACACCGGTCATTATCTGTTATTTTGTTGTATTTCCGGTGCTTTATACGAATATATCCGAGGGGCTGCAAAACGTAGACGAAAAACTTCTGGAAATGGCCCGTATATACAAATTCAGCAATGCCAAGATTATTCGGAACATATATATTCCTTCGTTAAAAACTTACATTATTGCAGGTTCAAGGTCTGCACTCGGATTAAATTTCAAGGTAATGGTCACGGCTGAAGTTTTCAATTTTGCAAACCACTATACAATAGGTGCCCAGATGTACATGCACAAGATACAGATTGATCTTGCCGGAATTATGGCATGGGCATTGATTGTAGTTGCTGTATCGATTATTTTTGATTTATTTATAAAATTAATTTTCAGGGAGAATTATTCAAAATGATTAAGCTTTTAAATATCAAAAAAAGCTTCAATAATACAACTGTTCTGGATAGCCTTGACATGGTATTCGAAGAAGAGTCGATTACAGCTATTTTAGGCCCGTCAGGGTGTGGAAAGACAACGCTTCTGAGAATAATTGCCGGGTTGATTAATGCAGATTCCGGTGAAATAAAAGGTTCGGAACACAGGAATATGTCATTTCTTTTTCAGGAACCAAGGCTTCTGCCGTGGAAAAGTGCATGGAAAAATCTTGAACTGGTTCTTCCGGATAACCTTGATAAAGAAACTAAAAAAAAGCTATGTTTTGAAATGCTTGATAAAGTTGGCCTTAAAGGGTATGAAAATCACCTGCCTTCAGAATTAAGCGGCGGTATGTGCCAGCGCCTTTCAATGGCAAGAGCTTTCATTATACAGACAGACATTCTTTTTATGGATGAACCTTTTCAGTCCCTTGATCTTAAAAGGCGGGAACAGATGATAAACCTTTTTAAAAGCTTATGGCTAAAGCAAAAGCCTATGGTTATAATGGTCACCCATGATGTTCAGGAAGCTCTTCTGCTTTCTGACAAAATATATATTCTTTCGGACAAACCGACCAGGATATTAAAAGAAATAATGAATCCAATACCTTTTGAAAAGCGCACGGTTAAAAACGAACATTTCTATGGCCTTGAGCGGGAGATTATAAATGAATATATAATAAAGGAAAATTAATATATTTTTTTACAAGGATTTAATGAAGATAAAACAAGATATTCAGGTATTCTGTAATGGAGTGATACAGCAAACGGCCAACTCATGTCCTGATTTATTTTAACTAATCAGCCCTGAAATAACTTTATGCTGACATATAATTATTTACCCCTTGTACATGTTTAAAGTTTCCTGTATTATAGCAATACAGAGGGGGCATTTTAAAACGCCTCCGGCGTGTTTCGTATGAAACCCGAAAAGAATGGGTATCTTACGAAACACATAATAAATATATGTGAATCTACTAGCATAATGGATTACAGCTTTTTCAAAGGAAATGATTAATATGCAGCTTAAAGATTTTTATTATGATTTACCGAAATCGCTTATTGCACAGAGCCCTCTCGAAAAAAGGGATATGTCAAGGTTACTGGTACTTGACAGGAAGACAGGAAAAACTACACATCTGTATTTTCATGATATAAAAAATTATATTAACCCGGGAGACTGCCTTGTAATAAACAATACAAGAGTTATTCCAGCACGCCTTTTGGGTGTGAGAGAGGACACCGGCGGGAAAATTGAATTTGTGCTCCTTAAAAAACATGATACAGATGTATGGGAAGTCCTTTTAAAGCCCGGAAGAAAGGCAAAGGTTGGAACACGGTTTATATTCGGGGATAACTTGCTGAGAGCAGAAATATTGGAAATTGTAGATGGTGGAAACCGCCTTGTCAGGTTCTATTACGACGGAATATTTGAAGAAGTGCTCGACAAAATTGGCATCATACCATTGCCGCCGTATATAACCGAAAAACTTCAGGACAAAGAAAGGTATCAGACGGTTTATTCCAAGTATAATGGCTCTGCTGCCGCGCCTACTGCCGGACTTCATTTTACTGAAGAACTTATAGATGAACTGAAAAACAATGGTGTTCAATTTGCCGAGTTGACTCTGCATGTCGGTATTGGCACTTTTAGGCCTGTAAAAACCGAAAATATTGAAGAACACCACATGCACTCAGAATATTTTAAAATAGGCAAAGAAGCTTGCGATATAATAAACAGTACAAGAATCCGGAATGGAAGGGTTATTGCTGTCGGAACAACAAGCTGCCGGGTCCTGGAGTCGGTTGCCGCAGAAGACGGGACTGTAAAACCAACCGAAGGCGAAACAGATATTTTTATATACCCAGGTTACAGGTTTAAAGCGATTGACGGGCTTATTACCAATTTCCACCTGCCTGAATCAACCTTGTTAATGCTTGTAAGCGCTTTTGCAGGCAGAGAGAAAATACTTGCTGCGTATAAAGAAGCAATTGACATGAAATATCGTTTTTTCAGTTTCGGAGATGCAATGCTGATAATTTAAATAAAAAACGGTAAAAGAAAAACACAATCAATTTTTAATTTTTTCATAAATTGGGGGAATAATGAATGATTAACCGAATAATAAAGATTTGGGACGGGATTTCCGGTTCTAAAACGGCTGATGGTTTTGAACCGTATCTTGAAACATATATCCTTTCAGGCGAGAAAAAACGTGGCGCGGTATTGATTTGTCCCGGAGGGGGTTATGCACGTACATCAGAAAGGGAAGCAGAGCCCATTGCAATGCAGTTTACGGCTAAAGGTTACCATGCTTTTGTTCTTTATTACAGTGTGGCACCAAACCGCCACCCGCAACCGCTTCTTGATGTTTCAAGAGCCATGTGCATTATCAGGGAGAATTCGGACAACTGGAAAGTTGACAAAGATAAAATTGCTGTTTGTGGATTTTCTGCAGGCGGCCACCTGGCAGCAAGCCTTGGAGTTCATTATGACAAGCCTTATCTTGACGCAGCAGGGATAATTTTGGGAGAAAACAGGCCAAGTGCAATGATCCTCGCCTATCCGGTCATAACAATGAAAGAATTCGCTCATAAAGGTTCAAGGGACAATTTATTAGGCCCAAATCCTGACGAAGCGCTAATTAATGAAATGTCACTTGAAACCCAGGTTTCTGAAAAAACACCGCCGGCATTTATCTGGCATACAGTTGAGGATAAATCTGTACCGGTTGAAAACAGCCTTTTGTTTGCCAGTGCCCTGCAAAAACACAAAGTACCTTTTGAACTGCATGTTTATCCGTACGGACCTCACGGACTTTCCCTGGCAAATAAAGAAACCGATAACGGCAATAAAGGAATATATCCTCATGTATCAGGCTGGATTAATTTATGTATTGAGTGGTTGGACGGAATTTTTTCTGAAATCAGTAATTTCTAATTAAATTTTAATAATCAACTAAGCGGTTTTTCATAATTCAGTTATAGAATCTTATCCATAGAAATTGTACCGTATGGAGGTTCATGATATGGATAAAGGAAGAAATGGAAAATTCGTATTAGGCATTACATTGATTTGTATTGGATTTTTGCTGATACTCAGTACATTTGGTGTAATTCCAAGCCTTGGCAGGCTTATATCTAAATTCTGGCCAATGATTTTTATATTTATTTCATTACTTTTTCATGCAGGTTATTATTCCAACAAAAACAATGTGGGGCTTTTGGTTCCCGGAGGAATTCTGTTAACCCTGGGAGTTGTTTTTCAAACAGCTGAACTTTGGGATATATACGGAGTTATGTGGCCGGGAGTTATTCTTGCACCCGCGGTTGGACTATATGAACTGTATTATTTCGGAAACAGGGAAAAGGGACTTTTAATCCCCGTAGGAATACTATCAGCTATATCGCTGTTTTTCTTCACATTCACTATAGGAAATTTAAGGGGGTTATCAAAATTTATTTTGCCTGCAGGTTTAATCTTTGCCGGCCTGATTATACTAATTAAGGATCAAAGAAACAGCAAAAAGTCAAATGATGACTATAGCGATATATAGAATTTGGCGTTGACCGTACTTAAAAACTTGGCTAATATAAAACAGGCGGAAACTAAATAATACACCAATGTTATTTGTAAAGGATGTATCAAATGGCAGCAGTAACATATGAACTGATTCATGTATGCAGGCAGACCGGAGCGCGCCTTGGCAGAGTGCATACCCCACATGGCAGCTTCGATACTCCTGCATTTATGCCTGTAGGAACCCAGGCAACAGTTAAAGGAATGTCACCCGAAGAATTAAAAGAAATTGGCGCAGGTATCATTCTCAGTAATACGTATCACCTGTACCTGCGTCCAGGGCATGAACTTATAAGCAAAGCAGGAGGCTTGCACAGTTTTATGAACTGGGACAGGCCTATTCTCACAGACAGCGGTGGTTTCCAGGTGTTCAGCCTTGCTGATTTGCGGGACATAAAGGAAGAAGGGGTTACCTTCAAATCACATATAGACGGATCAAGGCATTTCCTTTCACCTGAAAAATCCATAGAAATCCAAAATGCGCTTGGTTCGGACATAATAATGGCGTTTGATGAATGTGCGCCATACCCATGTGATTATGACTATGCAAAAAAATCCATGGAGATGACTACCCGATGGGCCGAAAGGTGTAAAAAAGCCCATAAGAACACTGATAAACAGGCTCTTTTCGGTATTGTCCAGGGCAGTGTTTATGCCGATTTACGCCAGGAGAGCGCAAAACAGTTAACAGAACTTGATTTCCCAGGCTACGCCATTGGTGGTTTAAGCGTTGGAGAGCCCGGTAAAGTAATGATGGATGTTCTGGAAAAAACGGTGCCTTTCCTTCCGGAGAATAAACCACGTTATCTGATGGGTGTTGGAAGCCCTGATTACCTTATTGATGGAAGCATACGCGGCATTGATATGTTTGATTGTGTTCTGCCGACACGCATCGGAAGAAACGGCACTGTATTTACATCCAACGGGAGAATTATTGTAAGGGATGCTAAATATGCTGAAGACTTTTCACCGATTGATCCTGAATGCGACTGTTATGTATGCAGAAATTATACAAGAGCATATATACGGCATCTTTTTAAAGCAGGAGAAATGCTTGGGTTGAGGCTTGCAACGTGGCATAACCTGCGTTTCCTTCTTAAACTGATGGAGAACGTACGGGAAGCAATCAGAAATGACCGGTTGGCAGACTTCAGGGATGAGTTTTTCAGAAAGTTTGGGTATGATACCGAAACGGGCATGTAATAGTAAGTAATTTGCCCAATGCCATTATAGCTTTTATTCACTGTAAAATAGCAATTTACGGTATCATATGTGAAATAAATGGTTGAATTGGTTATACTATTTGTGTATAATGTCTCTATGCATACAGATATAAGCTTTGTATGATATATTGTATTGGTACAGGCATATTTTCTTTTTTGAAAGGAGATAAAAAATGAACTGGTTGTTAACAGCATTTGCCGAGAACGCTGCAAATGGAACTGCAGGAACAGAAGTTCCCGAGGTAAATGGTCTTTTGGTTACTTTAATCCAGCTTGCACCTTTCCTTATAATGGTTGCACTCATGTATTTTATTCTTATAAGGCCGCAAAGAAAGAAAGAAAAAGAAACCCGTGAAATGATTAATAATGCTATTGTCGGAGACAAGGTAATTACCATAGGCGGTATAGCAGGTAAAATAATTAATATTAAAGATGATGAGTTTACTATTGAAAGCGGGAATGAAAGAACTAAAATAACAATCAAGAAATGGGCTGTCAAGGAAGTGGATAAACCTATTTCAGATTAAAAATAAAAACCCCGGCCGATCAAACAAGGTCGGGGTTTTATTGACGGAGGGAGAATTTTGGTTGAGTATCTTACCGTTGGCAAAATAACAAACACGCATGGCGTCAAAGGAGAATTGAAAGTTATTCCAACAACATCAGATATCAGCCGTTTTGATTATCTCAAAATCGTATGGGTTGAGAAAGATGGCAGGCTTACCGAATATTTTGTTGATAATGTAAGATATCATAAGAATTTTGTGTTGATAAAACTGCATGGAATTGACACAATGGACAAGGCTGTTGAACTTAAAAACTGTGATCTTAAGGTTAACAGGAAGAATGCCCGCCCTCTTGGCGAGAATGAGTTTTTTATAGTTGATTTGATTGGGTGTGACGTATACGAAGGTGATGCCCTTTTGGGCAAAATAACGGATGTACTTCAGACAGGAAGCAACGATGTATATGTTGTTAATGGGGATAAATATGGTGAAATTTTAATACCTGCATTGGAAGACGTTGTTTTGGATGTTGATATTAAAGGCAAAAAAATTAGGGTTGTTCTCCCGGAAGGGCTGGTCGAGTGATGGTATTTGACGTGTTAACTCTTTTTCCTGAAAGCATAGACTCATTTTTATCTGAAAGCATTATTGGCAGGGCTCGGGAGAAAGGTATTCTTACAATCCGGACACATAACATCAGGGATTTTTCTCTGGATAAGCATAAAAAAACCGATGATTACCCTTATGGCGGTGGTACCGGCATGGTTATGACACCACAGCCTATATATGATGCATGGAGACATGTGACAAAGGATCTTCCATACAAACCGCTTACTGTTTATATGAGCCCGCAGGGGAAAATTCTGACCCAGGATATAGCGAAACGACTTTCGCAGGAAAAACATATCATAATTCTTTGCGGCCATTATGAAGGTGTGGATGAACGCATTCTTGAAGAAATTATGGATGAAGAGATATCAATAGGTGATTATGTTCTGACAGGAGGGGAACTTCCGGCAATGGTGCTTATAGACTGTGTAAGCCGGTTGATTGAAGGCGTGCTGCCGCCGGGAGCATACTCTGACGAATCGCATTATGACGGACTGTTGGAGTACCCTCAATATACACGTCCGGCTGAATTCCTTTCCAGGAAAGTACCTGACGTCCTGTTGTCAGGACATCATGCCAATATTCAAAAGTGGCGTTTTGAGCAAAAACTGGAACGAACCCGCCGGAAAAGGCCTGATTTATATGAAAAATATTTGAAGAAAAGAGAAGGTAACCAGGATTAAATACATTATTCAATAATGGGAAAGGAATTAGAAAGGTGGTTTAATTGCCCAGGGAAAGAAAAAAAGAGCCATTAGCCTACAGAATGGCACCAAGGACCCTTGATGAATTCGTCGGGCAGGAGCATATTGTAGGAAAAGGTAAGCTGTTAAACAGGATGATACAGGCTGATCAGATATCATCGATAATTCTTTATGGTCCGCCCGGTACCGGAAAAACATCTTTGGCGAAAGTTATAGCCAACAGTACCAAGTCGGTATTTCGCCAGTTGAATGCTGTTACGGCAGGAGTTAAGGATATTAAGGATATTGTAGAAGAAACATCAAATGAATTTTTAAATCCATCGGGGCGATGCGTGCTGTTCATAGACGAAATTCACAGGTTCAACAAATCTCAGCAGGATGCACTGCTTCCATATGTTGAAAACGGCCTTATTGTTCTGATTGGTGCCACCACCGAGAATCCTTTTTTTGAAGTTAACAAAGCCCTTATTTCAAGATCAACGGTATTCATGCTGAAACCATTAACCGAAGAAAATATTATCACTATTATAAGGCAGGCCCTGAGTGATACTGAACGTGGCTATGGAAATCTTAAAATTAATATAACCGATGACGCGATAAGACTGCTTGCCGCATTATCAGGCGGTGACGCAAGAATTGCACTGAATGCCCTTGAACTTGCAGTCCTGACCTCGGAGACCGACAGTAACGGTTATTATGTAATAGATACCGAAGTTGTTCAGGAATGTGTGCAAAAAAGGGCAATACGGTTTGATAAGTCATCAGAAGCACATTACGACAATATCAGTGCGTTTATCAAGTCAATGCGCGGAAGTGATCCCGATGCTGCGCTGTTTTATCTAGGCAGGGCGCTTTATGCAGGTGAAACTCCGGAATTCCTTATTAGACGGATAATTATCTGTGCAGCCGAAGATGTAGGTATGGCAAACCCAAGTGCGCTTACTGTTGCAGTTGCGGCAGCGCAGGCAATTGAACGAATCGGAATGCCCGAAGCAAGGATCATACTTGCCCAGGCTGCGGTTATGGTTGCTACCAGTCCAAAATCAAACTCATGCTATAAAGGTATAGATCAGGTTCTTTCCGATGTAGAAACCAAGTATACCGGTGAAGTTCCCATGCACCTTAGAAATGCGCCTGTTAAAGGGATGGCCGATTTGGGGTATGGAAAAGGGTATTTATATGCTCATGATTTCCCCGGGAATATAGTGGACCAGGAATACCTTCCTGAAGAAATGAAAGGCACTGTTTATTACGAACCGACCAGGAACGGTTATGAAGCAAAAATTCATGACTGGCTGTTAAACCGTAGAGAAAGCAAAAAAAATAAAACTTAACCTTGAGTTATTATAATGGGGTGAATTTACTTGAGAAAACGAATACTGGCATGGATAGCGCTTATTCTGTTCCTTGCGCTTTTTGTCAACGTTCTTTTCATACATTACAGGGTTACAGAATCTTTAACCATATTAATGCTCTATGCTTTATTTTTTTTCTATTATAAAAAACGCCAGGATAATGCAGAATATAATAAATCGCTTGATGACGCCGGGAAGCCCGATGATGCGGACGGGCCGGATGAAAATACGCCGAAATCGCCTTAACGGCAGAAAAATTTGAACAATTCAGTTTCAAAAATTTATAAAAAAGCCTGAAAAGGCTTTATTTTTTTGGAATAAATAGTGGACTTGTTCAATATATTATAGAAGGACTGGGTGACCCGTTATTACTATTGAACAGAGGGGGATACGCCATGGAAAGAGATTACAGGATCTATGAAGATATAGCAGAAAGAACGAATGGCGACATTTATATCGGTGTAGTCGGTCCTGTCAGGACCGGAAAATCAACTTTTATTAAAAGGTTTATGGAGGGGCTGGTAATCCCTAACATCCAAAATCCTTATGAACGTGAACGGGCCATTGATGAGACGCCTCAAAGTGGCTCAGGCCGCACTATAATGACCACAGAGCCTAAATTTGTACCAAATGAAGCTGTAAAAATCATAATGGATGACAATGCAACAATGAATGTCAGACTTGTTGATTGTGTAGGATACCTGGTGAAAAGCGCACTCGGGTACATGGAAGGCGAAGTGCCAAGAATGGTTCATACGCCATGGTTTGAAGACCCCATACCTTTTCAGGAGGCGGCAGAAACAGGTACAAGAAAAGTTATAGGAGAGCATTCAACCATTGCAGTTGCGATAACAAGCGATGGCTCATTCACAAATGTACCAAGGGAAGAATACGAAGAAGCGGAAGAAAAGGTAATAGCCGAACTGGAAAAAAACAAGAAACCCTATGTTATTATCCTGAACTCCGCATTCCCGGATCAGGCAGAAACCAGGCAACTGGCTGACAGATTGTCTCAGAAATACAACAGGCCGGTACTTCCAATGGACTGCCTTAATATGACCACCCGGGATATACACGACACAATGCAGACCATTCTTTATGAGTTCCCTGTTCGTGAAGTGGCTGTAGATGTCCCGCGTTGGGTAACAAGGCTGGACCCGCAGCACTGGCTGAGAAACGATATTATAAACGCGCTTCGTGAAGCCATGGTAGAGAATGCCACGATTAGACAGATTAATAATAATATATCTAACCTGAACAACTATGAGTTTGTAAAAAATGGCAGGATAACAGAGATGCAACTGGGCAGGGGACGCGTAAATATAGAGATTAATATGGCAGACGGTCTGTTTTACCAGATTCTTAATGCGGAAACCGGACTTAATATTCAGGGTGAGCATGAACTGTTCAGTGTCCTTAAAGAACTTGCAGCAGTTAAAAGGGATTACAAGAAAATTGAATATGCTCTGCATGAAGTAAGAGTTAAAGGCTATGGCGTAGTAGCGCCGCAGCTTGACGAGTTAACCCTTGAACCCCCTGAAATAATACGCCAGGGCAGCAGATTCGGAGTGAAACTCAGGGCAAGTGCTCCGTCAATACATATGATACGTGCTGATATTGAAACGGAGATAGCTCCGCTGGTAGGTTCAGAAAAGCAGTCAGAAGAGCTTGTTAATTATCTGTTAAAAGAGTTTGAGGGGCAACCCGAAAAACTGTGGGATTCCAACATATTTGGAAAATCTCTGTACGAGCTTATAACCGAAGGACTTCAGAATAAACTCTATAAAATGCCTGAAGATGCCCAGATGAAGCTTCAGGAGACATTGCAGAGAATCATTAATGAAGGAAGCAGTGGCCTAATCTGTATTATCCTGTAAGGGTGTATAATTATAATAAAGATAAATGATTTTTATACCATTCAGTTTACCCGGATGTTTCCGGGTTTTTTTATTGATGGATTTAAATAAAATTGGTATTTATAATATATGAGTGGTATAATATGAATGATTTAAATTTACCAAATTTTTTACCGGAAAGGGGTATTTACGTGGGAGAAAAAGAAAAAAGCAAAGGCCAGAAGCTGATGGATGAGATTGGATATAAAACATCAAACGCCTGGGAAAAGATTTCTGACAGAGAGAACGTATTCAGCTACTGTGAAGATTATAAATACTTTTTAAATGTCGGAAAAACCGAACGCGAATGTGTGAAAGAAGTAATAAAACGGGCGGAAAAGCTTGGTTTTAAAGATCTTGACAAAGTTATTAAAGATAAGCAAACCTTGAATACCGGTGACAAGGTTTACAGGAACATCAAAAATAAAGCAATTATTTTAGCCGTAGTCGGCAAAAAGCCTCTTGAAGACGGGACAAGAATGATAGGCGCACATATAGACGCTCCCAGAATTGATATAAAGCAAAACCCGTTATATGAAAATACAGACATGGCTTTCTTCAAAACCCATTACTATGGCGGTATAAAGAAATATCAATGGCTTGCCATTCCTTTGTCACTGCATGGCGTTATAATCAAAAAGAATGGTGAAACAGTTGAAGTTAACATAGGTGAAGATGAAAACGATCCTGTTTTCACAATAACCGATCTTTTGCCTCACCTTGCAAAAGACCAGATGGAAAAGAAGCTGAGCGAAGCATTCAGCGCAGAAGCAATGAATGTCCTGGTAGGGTCAATACCGTATGATGATAAGGAAGTAAAAGAAAAAGTAAAGCTTAACATTCTTAACATGCTGAATGAAAAGTATGATATTACCGAAGAAGATTTCCTTACGGCAGAACTGGAGATTGTACCGGCTTTCAAAGCGAAAGACGTTGGTTTTGACAGGAGCATGATTGGCGCATACGGCCAGGATGACAGGGTTTGCGCCTATACTTCCGTAACTGCCCTCTTTGACGTTCAGGATCCCGAATACACGGCTGTATGTGTCCTCACCGACAAAGAGGAAATCGGAAGCGTTGGCAATACCGGAGCCGAATCCAAAATTCTTGAAGACTTTATGGCCGATCTTTGTTATTTAACTTCGGATAATTATTCAGATATCATATTAAGACGTTGCCTGAGTAATTCCATAATGCTTTCGGCAGATGTAAATGCTGCAGTGGATCCGAACTTTGAAGGGACTCATGACAAATATAATGCCGCATATCTTGGCAAAGGCCTTGCTATATTAAAGTTCAGCGGTTCCCGTGGTAAATCCGGAGCTTCTGATGCTCACGCTGAATTGCTGGCAAAGATCAGAAAAGTATTCAATGAGAATGATGTAACATGGCATACCAGTGAGCTTGGAGCAGTTGATAAAGGCGGCGGAGGTACAATAGCCATGTTTATCGCAAACCTCGGAGTTGATGTTGTAGACTGTGGAGTACCGGTTTTAAGCATGCACGCACCTTTTGAAATAACCAGCAAAGCTGATGTATACTCGGCATATAAGGGGTATAAAGCATTTTATAAAAAGCTGGATTAATATGAAATTTCATGTTTAATATTGATGAATCAGCAGAATGGAGAACCCGTTGCGGGTTCTCTTTTTGATTTTATATTGCCAGCTTTCGCCATAAAGTGTATTATATAATTAGGTTATAAGCTTAAGCATACTTTTTTGGAAGATATTCGGAAAAACTGTTAAAAGAACAGAGGGCTGTGTTTTCCGAAAGGAGATTATATGAAAAATAGGCTTATTTTTTTACTTGTTTTTGCTATTTTAATAAATCTGCCTGTTCATGTCCTCGCACAAACAACCAACACATCAGAGGAAGTTAAGGTATATGTTAATGACACCAGGGTCAAATTTGACGTACCTCCGATTTTTGTAAAAAGTTTTACCCTGGTTTCGGTTCGCGCTGTGTTTGAAGCCCTTGGTGCCAGAATTGAATGGGATAACTATACAAAAACGGTAACCATCAGAAGAGGAGAAACCGAGGTCCGCGTCCAGCCAGGAAACCGCATAGCCATGGTAAACAATGCACCTTATGTAATGGATGTGCCCGCAGTTGGGCTAAACGGACGCATACTGGTGCCTGTTCGTTTTATAAGTGAAGCAATTGGTGCAAAAGTGGATTGGGTAAATGAAACCAAAACAATTTTTATAAATGATATAACAGAACAGAAAGAGCTGGGAAATGTTCTGAACGGTGGGGAATTTGCCGCCGATAATAACTATTACTTCCATATACTTTCCGATGGAATTTTGGTCAGAGAAAATATTATAACAAAGCAAAAGGAAAAAATAGCCGACAACATACTTTATGACCTCCACCTTATAAATGACTGGATATATTGCATTGGCAAGGATAAAGGAATAAGCAAAATTATCAGGATGAAGAAGGACGGTTCGGAAAAAGAAATAATTGTTAACAAACCCGTTAATACAATGCAAATTATTAACGGATGGATATATTACAGCTTAGCAACCGATGAAAAAACACTTTACAGGGTAAAAACTGATGGCTCCGAAACTACGAGGATTATTGAAAACGGTGATTTCTCTTATAAAAACTGGTTTGTCCAAAATGGATGGATATATTATATTAATACGCTTGAGAATACAGTTTCCCGTGCAAGAATTGACGGTTCTGACAAAAGAAATTTGACCGGCAGGATAGTTGATGCTGTATCAAACAAGAAAATATACGGTTTAAAACTTATCGACAGGGATTATATATACATTGATTTATTTGAAAATATAACAGATAATAATAAAACCAAATACACTTCGGGTTTTTATCGAATCCCGATTAACGGAGGAGATTTTACCAAAATCACCGATAAAATTCCATTATCGGCTAATATGGATGATCAGTGGCTTTATTTGGCAGTAGAAAACAATGATAAAACATATAAGCTGATAAGGTGCAAAAAGGACGGTTCTGAAGTCATTACCATTAACGAATATAAAAAGGGCGATATACCTAAAAATATTTATCTGAGCAATGCATTGATCTTCTATACTGTTATAAGGGGTGAAGATGCACCTGAAGAACTTTTGTTCTGTATGGGGCCTTACGGTAACAATATACAGCAATATTCCTGGATTTACGGAAAGGATTATAAGACTGTAAAGAAGATACTTGCAGATGCATATGCTGCTCACAAATCACTTATCAGCCTTCAGACAATTCAAACATCAACAGTGGAAAATGATAATGGAAAAAGCAGTATTATTTATGAAAATACAATGAACCGCGCCAGATCAATGTTCTATAAAAAAACAATACTTGGGGAGCAGGAAAGTATTGAAACCTGGCTTGTTAAGAATAATCTATATTCAAAAAAGAATAATGAGACACAATGGGACATTGCAGTATTAAAAGATGAAGACGCAGCCAATATTCAAAAATCAATTTTTGATTATATTCAGCCTTATGACGGGTTATGCAATAACCTGAGCTTTGAAGAAAACGACAACAGCTATATTTTAAAAGGAGCAGGCACATTCCCTGATTTCATAAACAACATATTACCATGCCTGGATTTGGATAAAGGTGCAAACATAGATGCTGCCGAGCTGAGAATAAAAATTAACAAGTACAGGAAATATATCGAGGAGCTGGATCTTTCGATTACGTATAATTCAGGATTAAAAGACAACGGTGATGTAAAACAGTACGTAAATAATTATCATTTTGTAAACAGCCAGTTTAACACAGCTTACCTCAATATACCGTATTCCATAACACAGTCAGTTAACGCTAAAGAAAATGCCGATAAAAACATCGAAAGCGGATTGGCGAAATTCAATGAGGGAAAATACGATGAGGCTGTAAAGTATTTCGATGCGGCAATAGGTCTCTACAGTAAATCAACCGGCGCTTATTTATATAAGGGAAAATCACAGTATAGCCTTGGAAAATATCAGGAAGCAATTCTTACGTATAACCGGTATCATGAATTAAATCCATCGGATAAAGATGTTTTTGCCTTAATCGGAATGTGCTATTTGAAAATGGGTGATCTGCTGAGAGCCGAAGAAATGGGAAAAGAGACATTAAAATACAATCAAAGCGTAAACGCATATAATCTATTGGGTAATGTGGCTTCAGCAAGGGAAGAATACAAAACAGCGGCAGAGTATTTTAATAAGGCAGTGCTTCTTGACAGTAAAAACTATACAGCCCACTTAAGTCTGGCATCGACGCTTTTTACCATAGATAATTATACAAGGTGCATTGAAGCTGTAAATTATTCTCTGCTGTTCTTTCCAAATGACAGAGAACTTTTATATATTAAAGCTCACAGTTTAACCAGCCAGGGTAAGTCAGAGCAGGCAATAAAAGTCTATGAAGATATACTCGCTAATAACCCGTCTAATGATTTTGTAACAATGACTTACTTGGCAAAAGAATATGAGCTGTTGCAAAATTATCAGAAAGCAAAAGAATATGCTGACATGGCAAAAGCTGTTTATCCGGACTACAGCCTGTTAAAATACCTTATTGATAAATTGGACTATGATTTGTCTACAACTTCAAACCAGAAACTGGTTGATTTTATAAAGAATAATTATTTGTACTATAATAAAAGTGAAAATATAAACAAAAAATTGGATACATTTCTTGAAAAGGGCAATTTGATTACCGTTGAGGATGTTCGAAATCTGATAGACAGTATAAAAATTGCAGGTGACAGTTTAACAGGAATAATATCAGGTTATGATTTTGATTACTGCTTTAATTCGGATAAGAGTTATTCAGTAGATACCCAGCAGTATGAAAATTATGTTTATATCAGGATAAAAAACCTCTATGAAGGAACAGGGGCATATGTTGCAGAGTTTGTCCAGAATATCGAAAATTCCGATAAAAAAGCTCTTATTATTGATCTGAGGGATAATAACAGCGGCCTTTCGGATGAAGCAAACAAGATACTGGACGCTTTGCTTCCGGAATGCACTCCGGGTTATCTCATTGACAGGGATGGATATGTAAAAACTTATACTTCCGGAAAATGGCACACTCCTTTTCTTAAGATCGGAATTCTTGTTAACGAGAATACTGCCGGCAGCGCAGAATTGCTAACACTCGGCTTAAAAACTTTTGCACAGAATGTTACAATTATTGGAAATAAAACGGCAGGGAAGGGAGTAGGGCAGGCCGTTTATCTGGATCGTGCAAAAAAAATAGCAGTGCTGCTTGTAAACCATTACTGGAATATCCTGCAGCAAAATATTGAGGGAAAGGGAATAGCAGCGGATATTCCAGTAGAAAAAACTGATTTGGATTATTCCAAAGCAATAAATAAATTCCTTGGGAAAAACTAATGTTATTTCTTTTTTAAAGCATTAAAACCGGACAAAGGATTGCTTTCTACTGCATTCCTCAGTTGCTGTTCATCCAGGTGGGTGTAAATTTCGGTTGTAGCTATGCTTTCATGGCCTAATAATTCCTGTAATGCACGTATATCTACATGGCCATATCTATACATCAAAGTTGCTGCCGTATGCCTCAGCTTATGTGTTGAATAGCGCCTAGGATCCAAACCAGCGGATATAATGTATTTTTTAACAATGTGCTGGACTGTAGCTTTGCTTATGCGCTGTTTACGCTCACTTAAAAACAGTGCGTTTTTATCAATAACACCTTCTACAGGACGTACCTTCATATATTCGTTAATAGCCTCAATGCAGGCAGAGTTTAAAGGTATAGCCCTTTCTTTGTTTCCTTTACCAATTACTCTTAATGTATTATTTTTAATGCTGTTTATATTGATACCCACCAGTTCGGACAGCCGAATCCCGCAATTCAAAAACAAGGTGAGGATAGCATAATCCCGGACGCTGTTTTTCCCGTCAACCGAAGAAAGAAGCTGTTTGCTTTCATCTATGTTTAAGTATCTTGGAAGACGCTTGACTATTTTTGGAGACTCAAGTTCCAAAGCAGGATTTTTATCCAATACTTTGGCTTTATTGGTCAGATATTTGAAAAATGACTTTAAACTTGCCACTTTTCTGGCCCTTGCATATGCTGAATTTGAGCGACTATTGCTTACAAATGACATATAAGAATATAAATCGCTTAATGTTATGGTTCTGATTAATTCTGCATCAACATCAGATATATCTATTGAATCAAAATCAATGTCTTTCGGAACCAGGTTCTTATGTAACTTGATAAAACGCAAAAAAACACGAAGGTCATAAAAATAGACCTGTACAGTATTAACAGATTTTCCTTTAATGGTCTGCATGTAATTTAAAAAATCTTTTACCAAAACAGGTGCGTCTTCAAGACCATTTAACGCATTTATCATATGAATAACCCCAACTGTAAATCATTTCATTATAAATTCCTGATTTAATGATATCGAAATTAAGCGCTAAAATCAAGCGTATCAGAAGGTAGAGATAATTGTTGTTACTGGCTCACCGGCATGCCACGTTACATTATTGAATACTTTTATCATACATTCATAATCCGGTATACGGTGATCCTTTATATGGCGCAAGCAGCAGGAAAAAAATAACCGGTGTCAGATGCTGCATGCAAGGTATTTAAGGTTAATACATCCTAATATGTATAAAAACAGCTTAAAATGGTTAAAATTTTAACAAAGATCGGATAATACTGTGATAATAGAAATACATTATAATATTGTAGTTAACATAATGAATCAATTTGTATTATATATAAAACTAAGCCTGACGCAATAAAATAATCATTTACAAATTATAAAACTAAGTCGTTTGGAATTAAAAATCGGAGCAGGTAAATTAACCGTTCAACAGGTAGTGATGAAATAGGTAATACAACCATATTTCAAACAGACAATTTCAGAAGGTAATCGGCTAAAATGGATTGATGTCTGCAAATTAGAATGCTAAATTTTAGGTAATTAAAACTCTGAAAGTTCAAAAAAGTTAAGTCAAAATCAAGATTGAAACACAAAAGAGATTTCTGATAAACCTGGTTGTTAAATTATTATTATGAGTTTACACAGTAATTATAAGATTTCTGCATAAATTTCACCGATCTTTCCCTTCCACATTCAACGAAATTTTTATTTCGTTGAATGTTTAGTTTTTGAAAATAGCCCTTGTTTCGGGCTATTTTCTTATAAGTTCATATAATAACGCATGGAATTATTATTAAAATTAAATTACTTATTAATATGCCTGATATAACATCTTCTTCTTCTGTGAGGCCTTGCATCAAAAAACCGCCATAGTGATTGAACGGCATGATTTTCTTCGAGCTGTGGTGATGCAATTGCTTTTTTGATACCATTTTTATGGGCATTTTTCAAACTATGGCTTAACATGGCCGCAGGAATTCCCGTCATTTTATATTCAGGCCTTACAGCTACAAGGTATAAATCAAGTGTATCATTTGTTTTAATATCTTTCAGCACATCAATAAAACCAAATGGAAAAAGCCTTCCATTATGTTTTTTTACCGCCTTGGACAATGATGGTACCGAAATCCCGAATCCTGCGAGCTTGTTGTCTTTATCAACAATAAAACAAACATAATCAGGATTTATATAAGAAAAATACATTTCAATATATCCTTTTATCTGCTCTTCTGTTAACGGAACAACACCATAAAGGTCTTCATATGCAATATTTATAATATCGAAAACTTCATTGCCATATGGCAATATTTGTTTCTTGCTTTTTAAATCAAGTATACGAAGACCATATTTATCAAGCGATCTGCTGGCAATTTTATTAATTCTTTCTATTTCACTGCTTTCAGGAACTATTATTTCATACTCAAGCCAGTCAATATCCTTTACATATCCTAACTTCTCAAGATGTTCCTTATAATACGGGTAATGGTAATAAGTAACTATTGTACCCATTTCTTCAAATCCATCAACCAAAAGGCCCTGATGATCCAGGTCGCAGAAACCCAAAGGCCCGTGAACAGCCTCCATCCCATTCTCCCTGGCATATTCTTCCACGGTATTGAACAAGGCAGCAGAAACTTCAGGGTCATCGATAAAATCAACCCAACCAAAGCGGGTGTATTTATTGCCCCATTTTTTTACATAAGCATGATTTTGAATTCCTGCAATCCTTCCTACAAGTTTTCCGTCTTTATACGCAAGCCAGTACTTTGCATCGCAATATTCAAAAGCAGGGTTTTTCTTCTTGTTTAAAGTGTTGTAATCATCCATAATTAGAGGCGGTACCCAATATGGATTATCCTTATACAGCTTAAACGGGAACATAATAAAATCTCTTAACTGTTTTCTTGTTTTAACCTCGACGATTTCTACCATTTAGTACCCCTCCTGATATAAAAAACAACCTAATATCATTAAGCTATGTTATTATTGAAATAAATGTTTACACAAATTATATCACATATAATGCAATAATTAAAAATGAAATTTATATATTTGATTTAAAAAGAGCTTAGAAAATGTCATTTATTAAGCTTATTTATGAAAATAAAAAATTATTCATTAGCTTTTAAACATGAATTCATCACAGGAAATAATATATTAATTTGATCGTAATTTTCCGGGCTATACCATAATTGGGATTTTTCATTTACTGTGATTTTTGCTTTGAGTTCTCCTTCCTCTCCCACTTTTCAAGGAATGTCCACATTTATACATTATCTTTCAACTAAGTGCTGTTAGTTGCAGTTTTTTCCTCACAGCAAATTTGAAGATCAATAATTGGGTTAAGTCTCTCTATTAATAAACATACTTAAACCATGTTCGGATTACGAAAATCAAAAAATCTATGGAAAAGAAAACGGTAACATTAACAGGATATTGTTCGAATTGCTAAGTTAACGAAGAGCTTGGCTTTCCGAGTTTATATTATATGTTGTTGAAATCAATTTTGCCTGAACAATCAGCCGATGTGATGCTATATATAAAGGATGGCATGTTATAAGGGTTAAAATACTTTCTGTTTCACTTTTTTTCAGAACAGATACATCATCAGGCTCTACGACCTGTATATTGAAAACCTCATATGTGAAATCAGCATCTAAAGTGGAAATAACTACTATATCACCTAATTCCACCTCATTCAGCCTGTTGAAATTTCGTCCGTAGGCATGGCTTCTGTGTGCAGATATGGCTGTATTACCTATTTCACCGATATCTGTTGTACCGGTTAATTTACCTGCCCCAATTTTTAATATTTCAGGGGTAGCGCCATCCATAACAGGTAAAACCAAATCAATCTTGTCAATTTTAATAACACCTAATGTAACAAAGGATTTTGTATTTTTATTTCCCTTATTGTCATCATCTATGCTTTCAGTGGTTTCATCATTATTTAAATCTGAAAAGGCTTCATCAAGGAAAAGGTAAGAGTTTATTGCGTCCTCTGATGCCTCTGAAGTATCTGCACCGCTCTGATTGAATTGATACTGAACCGCTCTTCTCTCCTCTTCCCATTCTTTTAGAACCTTTCTTTGCATATACCCTGTATAAATATTTTTGGCAATAGGGTAACTTGCAATTAATATTCCTGCAGCTATCAGCAATATTGACTTAAGTTTCATTTAAATCTCCCTGACTCAGTAATATAGTGGTTTTATTTCCAAAGTGACCAAAAACATAGCCGGAGGTAAAATCTCCGGCTAATTCTTTAATTCTTTCTGCTCTTTTGGTTGAGCTTTATGCCGGCAAATATGGCACCGGCTCCTAGTCCATAAAATAGTATTGGAGGCATTTCTCCTGTTTTAGGTAGTCCTTTTGGTATCTCTTCTTCTTTAATTATTATTAACTCAGTTTCGTCATTACCTGGTTTAACTGATTTATCTGGTTCACCAGGTCCCACCGGAGTATCTTCATCTTCAATTTCAACTATTACCGGTGTCGGTGAAGGCGTAACCTGTTTGGTTGGTTCTGCAGGCCTTGTTGGTTCTGCAGGTGGCTGGGTCGGTGTCGTTGTAGGTGTTAGTGTTGGTGTAGGTGTTGGTATTGTTGTAACCCTACGAGTAGGTGGTTCAGTTGGGGGGGATAATGGCGGATTTGTAGGTGTTGGTGTTACAGAAGGCTCATATTGTGCGGTGATAATCCATTTCACCTTCATTGATGCTCCCTGGTATTCATTTCCTGTAGTTTCACCGGGGAGGTGTACGGTAAAGGTTAAATCAACCGGATCACCTTTCTGTATATAACCAACCTCGACATTTTTATCAAATTTACTTATCGCACCATTATGTATTACTTTACCATTCTCGTGGGTTACTGACAAAACCAGCCTGTCGTCCAGATTACCCCTATTACCGTTAACTTCTTTCCCTAATATATTTTCAACTATCTCGGATCTAATCCATACACGAAGAGAGGATGTTGTGCTGTTTGGATCAATGTAGATAGTCATTGTGGAAGTTTTTGTATCACCAGGATTAAGATTATCGGTATCAACAGGTATATCGGATAATCTAACCCTGAGTCCTGTATTCTCCCCAACTACTTCAACTGCATAAGCATTTATGGAACCTACGGCCATACAGCCAATCAGGATCATAATCGCTATTAAAATGGATTTTGAAGATTTTTTCCTAATCATATCCAATTACTAACATCCTCTCGTTTTCGAGTTTCATATTATAAACATTCTTTTATTTACCGAAATTACGGCTGATAATTGTCATAAACATCGCCAAGAACTGCAGCGGGTGCGCCATTGGAAGCCTGTACTGCGGTAACTTTGCCGCCCAATTTAAATATTGAACCTTGGTAACCGTTATGTGTTGCAGGGCCGTCAAAGCCAACAGATACTTTTATAGCAACTTCATATACATCATCATCTTCCGGATCATAGCTTCCGTCCAATGAAGCACCTATGTAGTAAAGCTTAAACTTATTGAGGTCATAAATGCTGTCTACACCGTCTACGCCTTCCCATCTTAACAGCCAATTGCCGTCTCCGGTGCGCAATTCTTTTGGATTTTCAGCTGATGGGTATGCATATCCGCCCAGTCCATCATTCAGAGATTCATCCCAGATTCCGATTCTGAGGTTCTTCATTGTTTCTCCGTAGTTGGTATGGTCTTTGAAATAACCTTCTCTTCCTTCAGCAATTGTCATTGATGCAGCAATATCGCACATAAATACGATATTCTTTGTACCTTTGTTTTTAACTACCCATTCGAGTTCATAAACATCTCCGGGATTTACATTATCCCAAGCTAATTCACTCAGGTAATAGACACCTTCCACTTCAACGTCTACTGTACCTGCCGTGAATACAGCATCTCCTGCATTTGCCTCGTCTGTGAACCAGGCGTATGTAGCTGCTGCTATCATAGATACACTTACTGCAACAGCCAGTAACATTACTAACATTTTCTTTTTCATATAAACACTCTCCTTTAAATTATTTTAAATTTTACTTATTGTATGGCGGCCAGGCTGCCATCTTAAGGAAGGCCCTATAGCTTTGCGCCCCTGCCTTTCGGCAGGTTTGCCCTTTTCAAGTAAACATTTTTTACACAAAAACTGTTTTAATATAAATCCACATTCCATACTTCTTTCGGTGCATTGTTTGAAGCCTGTACTGCTTCAAATTCAGCAGTTATAATAAAACGTTTGCCCTGGTATTCATTTCCTGTCTCTTTACCCTTAAGATGTACACTTGCCTTCAGCTCTGCAGTTCTGTCTTTTACATCCTGTTTTGTGTAGGTTCCGGGTATGACAGGCCTGTAGTATAAGTATCCATCCTCATATACCCAATCATCACCTTCAGGGGTAATGACAACATTATCACTTGACAGCTCATCGTCAGGTACCCATTTGCCGCCGAAATCATCTTCCACATGCTTATACCAGCCACCGGTTAATTTAGCCCTAAGGTTGATTGCTTTTGTTCCGGTGTTGATTATTGTATACCTGGTATAATTAGTATCACCGGGGTTCCAGTTCTCTTCTTCTGCGATGTAGCCTATAAGTTTTACGGTATTGAGGTCAAATCCGTCGACTGAATTATCATTCGATTTATATCCGCGTTCTATGAATTGATTTACATCTGTTGTGTCAACAACCTTTACGTATTTTATGTAGTCAATATCTACGTTGTAATCTGAGAAAAGGAACTCACTGTATGTTTGGTTTTTTTGCAGATTACGGTTATCAGCAGTACCGAGTGAATGCCAAATTACACCATCCATACTTACAAATACATCAGCTGTTTCCAGAGGGTAATTCCCACCCCATGTATCTTCAACAATAATTGCTATTTCAGGTTTATATAAAGCATGGTCAAACTCCAGAATCATTTCTCCGCCGAAGCCCAGGCTATAAAAATTTGATTCGTTTCGACCTGTTTCAAGAGAGAGAACGGCTTTTTCATTCGATCTCGCCTGTCTTACAGGAAGATCTTTATTAATACCTGCCTTTCCCTGCCTTGCTTCAAGAACCCTAAATGGATAGATTTCTTTACGTACTGCTGATTCACCTTCATCGCCGCCATCATAGATGATTTTTCTTCCGGCTTCAATTGCTACAGTACCGGCACTAAAAGTGGCTTCCCCGGAATCGGCAAAATCGGTGAACCATGCCATTGTAGCTGCTGCAACCATTGCAACGGTTATAATCAGAACAAAAACACCCATTATTACTTTCTTTTTCACTTTTTCACCTCCCCTCGGTTACCTTAGTATTTACAGACGAATAAATCTTTGACATGCATTTCTGATTCACTATTGGACTGATTTATTCGTCAATTACCTGCGTTGCCGTAACAAATAATGTTATGTTATAGTCTGCACCTTCGTATGCTGAAGATATGTTGTCAATTGACAATTCAAACATTAGCGGTATTGTTTCTCCAGGTGCTACTGTTGCTTTGTAATGATATACATCGCCATTAAGAGCCCACTTGTCATTTTTAAGACTCCAGTTTACTGTCGGTTCAGGCGGATAATCATCATAGACCGAATTGTGTACAGATGCCTTTAAAGTGTTTATATCCCATTCCTTTTCAATTTTTACATCCAGAGTTGCATCCAACGTTCCGGTGTTTTTTATATACCATGTGATTGTTTTGTCGTTACCCGGTTTCCAATTACCCCAGTCACCGTTTTCTAAATCCACCTCAACTTTAACTGAGCCTGTCGTAAAGTGAGTTGAATTTATTCTTGCGCTGTCATAAAAATATGCAAGGGTTATTCCACAGACTAAAATTGCACACGCTATAAGCATAATAAATACCGAGAGAGTCTTTTTCATTTATTAATCCTCCCGCCTGGAATTGCTTAATAACTCCTGTAATTGGGCTTGTAGTTCTTCAGTGCTGGGTTTATCTTCTTTTTTCTTTACTTCTCTGATGAATGAAATGATTTGTGTAATTATTATAATCAGTGCGGGAACTATTATAAAAACGAGTAATCCCTCTTTTGTTCTGATGAAGCCGAGTAAATAACCTATGTAAGGTATCCAGAATACGACCCTGCCAACAACTTCATCTGCTGAAACCGGCATCGGATCATCAACATTATTTGCATCCCCACGGGTAACAAACTGCAATCCGTTATCATTCAGGATCTTCACAACTCTATGTGTTGTAGCAACAGAGTCATTCTTTTCTTTAAAAGTAATAATGTCGTTAACCTGTATTGACGATGTATCAACATGTTTTACAAGCAGGAGACTACCGGTTTCAAATGTAGGACTCATACTGTTACTGCGCACAATGTAAATCTGATGTCCGAATATTGTTGGTGTTTCGTTAGTTTTCATACCTTTGAACATAAACACGAGCATGTATACAATGAACACTCCCAAAACAACCAGTACAATACCGCTGATAATATCCAGTACTACTTTGACTATTGATTTTTTACCATTAACCTGTTCAACGTGTTGCGTCATCTGCTGACTCTCCTATCTTTTCTTCTTATTGGTTTATTGATCGATATTGTCATGGACAGTATCATCAATTTCTCCTGCAGCCTTATCCTCCTGCTCTGAAGCATTATTCCCGTCAGATGTATTTTCTCCAGTGGTCTGCTGCTCTTCCAAAGGTTCATTATCTGTTACATCTGGCACCTGTCCGGTAAAAACATTGCCATCTATAGCTTCAGTCTCAATATTTGGCAGAGCACTGTTGTATACTGTATCTGAAACAGTAAGTGTCACACGACTTTCCTTATGATCCCTGAATACTGCATTTGTTACTGGTAACACAGATTTATCTGATATGAATAATCCTGCAGAAGTAAGTATAGCAATAACTGCTGTAGCAATTTTAAAGCGTTTTTTTGCTATATATTTTCTTTTTCTGTTTTTTAGATCATCTCTTATATTTCTGCACATTGCTATTCTCTCCTATAATTCAGATATGTTTCCCAACTTCTGCACTTCAGATATTACACCTTCTTCTCCGTCCCATGTACGATACTCTGTGTTATCAGATGCTTCTTTTAATAACAGCATTAACTCCATCATGCTTCTGAAACATACTGTTTTCTTTTGTTCCAGCCAACTTATATAGCCTTGCATGGTACAGTTTTGATTGTATTTTATTTTTACCAGGAAAGAGGCACTTTTTATGTCTTTGCCCGTATCTGTGTAATCACCCCTGTCAATTCCTTGCTTTTTCATTTCTTTATATCCCCCAATGCACTTTTAAATATTGCACCGATCAGTCTTTTACATTTAATCTTGTCAACATTCGAATTAAATCATACGGGGTGCAAGAAAATTTTACACAGGTGCTATTTAGTCTTTTTAATATTAATATTGCTTACATTTTTTGCCGTGTTATCAATGGTAATTTTTACTTTGGTAATCGAACCAGGATCAAAGCTTTTACCATTAAGGCTGCCTTCGTAAGTAAAGTCTGCTTTACTGTCTGAATCAAAGTAAACGCCATTTATATTAACATCTAAAACTTCTGATGAAAAAAGACCGTAACCTGTATACACTTTAAGATTGATGTCTTTATACGCATTAGTTATATAAATATTTCTATTATACCTGGCATCGTATATGGTTCCTGAAATTTTTATTCTGCAGTCCTGATTATGACTATGACCCCAAGCGAAACCACACGTATTATCTTTGCATGTATACTCAATAAAAACTTTATCAATATTAAAATCTTTTACCGGTGCAGGTGTAGGTGTAGGTGATGGTGATGGTTCGGGTGTAGGCGATGGTTCCGGCGTAGGTTCGGGCGTAGGTGTTGGTTCCGGTGTAGGTGTTGGTTCCGGTGTGGGTTCGGGCGTTGGTGTTAATTCCGGTGTTGGTGTTGGTTCAATTATTGCATTGTAGCATTTTATCTTTGTAGGATCGAATCCTTGCCATTTATCATACCAGAATTGATAATTAAATTTATAATCCCCATATTCTCCGGTAACAGTTTTCCAAGCATCCTTCCATGCCTCTTCAGGTGTACCGTTAGATGCCTGTATTGCTTCAACTGTGCCACCCAGATGGAAAACAGCATCCTGATATGCATTTCCTGTGAGTAATAAATCAAAGTATACCAGAAGTCGGAGTTCAACAACTTCCCCGGATTCTACAGGTCCACCCAGGTAATATGCGTAAATGGGACCGCCTTTGCTCTCCTGATACAATACCCAATCGCTGCTGGATGGATGAGGTATAATGTAAACATTCTCGAGGCCAAAGAAATCTGACCAGCTTAAGTTTTCTTTCAGTCTTTCCTGTCCGTAAAGAGTATGGTTAACACCTGTCCACATTACATCAGCATCCGGATTTTCAACGCTTCCGTCACCGGGTTGTGCTTTCACTCTCAGTTGAATTCTTTTTGAGCCGGTATTTTCAAATTTATATATTAATATGTAACAATCTCCGGGATTAACTTTGGTAAGTTCTTTTCCTTTAAAAACAGTTATTTCTCCGGGTTTTATTTTTACATTCCCATTTGTAAATGTTATATTATCTATGTCTGCTTCCGCAGTAAAATAAGCCCATGTTGCACCGACAATCAAAGTAACTGACATTGCCAGAGTAAGAAATATAAGAAATAGTTTCCTTTTCATTTTAACACCCCTTAGTTTTACTTTTTTTTCTTAATTTCTTGTTTTGTTTCTCTTTATCTCAAATTTAACTGCTAATAATCACAACTTGTCCTTTTTTCACTCACAGTTCAGTCACAATTTCGACGGTAACAAGAATCTGACAGATTGATTAACAGCTTATAAACAGGGCGAGTACCGGTATAAACTGACAGTTAAAGCAAAGAGAGGGTGTTAGCTTTTTTAGATTTTCATAAAATAAAAGTCCGTTGTTAACATCCTCTCACCTTGAGTTTTTTATTTAATAAACATTTTTAATTGCTCAAATTACGGCTGATAATTATCATAAACATCGCCAAGCACAGCAGCAGGTGCGCCATTGGAAGCCTGTACTGCGGTAACTTTGCCGCCCAATTTAAATATTGAACCTTGGTAACCGTTATGTGTTGCAGGGCCGTCAAAGCCAACAGATACTTTTATAGCAACTTCATATACATCATCATCTTCCGGATCATAGCTTCCGTCCAATGAAGCACCTATGTAGTAAAGCTTAAACTTATTGAGGTCATAAATGCTGTCTACACCGTCTACGCCTTCCCATCTTAACAGCCAATTGCCGTCTCCGGTGCGCAATTCTTTTGGATTTTCAGCTGATGGGTATGCATATCCGCCCAGTCCATCATTCAGAGATTCATCCCAGATTCCGATTCTGAGGTTCTTCATTGTTTCTCCGTAGTTGGTATGGTCTTTGAAATAACCTTCTCTTCCTTCAGCAATTGTCATTGATGCAGCAATATCGCACATAAATAATTAAGTAAAGATTTAAAATTATTCAGTTACAGGGTAATCTACATCCAGCATCACGTTCCATTCAGCTAAAGGTGCGCCGTTTGATGCCTGAATTGCTTCCATCGATCCGGTTAATGTATAAGTCTTGCCCTGGTACTTGTTATCTGTTTTTGGCCCGTCTAATTTAATCTTTAACCTCAGTTCGGCTTTTTCTCCGGGCTTAAGAATACCTTTGTAATAGTAATATCCGTCACCATATTCGTCGGTCCAATTATCATCGTCCAGGGTAATTGAAACTACACTATTTTTGTCAAGTCCTTCATCACCCCATGAACCTGCTATCTTTGCACGTACACGTATCCGTTTGGTTCCGTCATTTATGACATAATACTTCATAACATCTTCATCGCCCGGGTTCCAAACGCTTATATAACCGGAGGCAATGTCATTATACTTATTTTCAGTTGGGATACTTATTTTTGTTTTGACACCGGTATCCGGATCTATTGAATACCAATCGCCTGTACTTGTGCTGTGACCATAAAGTTTGCCGTCTGAGCCAAACGCAATCTGCAATCCAATGGCTCCGGAGTTCTTGTTTGTATTGATCTCGGTGTAGCTGTCAGATTCACCGATCCTGTAGGAGAAGAACACATTACCATAGGCTTCGGTTGCACTCCCGTAAATAGTACCATCCTTTATATCAAAAACAACGTCTCCGAAACCAAATTTCTTTTTGCCGCCTGTAATTTTATATGTTGTGGAAGAATCAGAAATTGTACCGTCTGATTTAAGCTTTACTTCCACAAGAACATCTGATTCATTTTTAATAAACCAATAGCTGCCTTTGTAAAATGCGGCACCATATACTTTTCCGTCAAGAGTTCCTGCCTTTGTTGTTTCCTTGGTTTTGAAATCATAAAAATATAAGTCGCTCTTTGTATTTTTCACCATTGAATAATAAAGGCGCTTTTTTTGCTTATCGTACGCCAGCCCATTCGGTGAATAAGTATCGTATTCTTTTGTTTCTTCAGTCATAACTCAATCACATTTAAGGCAATAATTTGACTGCATAAATAGATTTAAGATTTCTAAGCCGGTTGGGAAATTAAATATATTGGACTCTCACAGATAAAAGACATGTTATTCAGTAAATATAAAAACACCCGTAGAAGGAATCCTTCGCGGGTGTTCAGAAGTGTACAAAAATATGGAATTACGGAAAACTTGAAAATGATTTTTTCAAGTTTTCTTTTATTGCTGTGTATGAGATTCAGAAAGACCTCTTACTTCGACGACAGGTTCAACAAATAAAATACCGTTTCCCGGGGCATCCAGATGAAGTTCATGGTATAAATCATTCACTACTTTATCTACTAATTCATCTGGCATAAGGATAATAACCAGCTCTTTTTCAGGAACGATTTCCACACCAAGCAACTTCTCGGTGAACTCCGAACCTGTACCTCTGCCGTGGATTATTGTACCACCCTTTACACCTGATTTTCGCGCTATATCCATCACATTGTCAGACATGCCTCTATTGACAATTACCGTCAGTTTTTTATACATGCTTTCCTTTCCCTCCGCATTAAACCCTGTATTTCGGGTATCCTGTCTATTACAAAGTATCTGATTGGCAGTTATTGCAGCAGTGGCATAGGCAATTCCGTGACCTGGTTCATTAAGCTGGAGTTCTTTGGTGAAATAATCCATCAGCTCTTTTGCTGTTTTTTCTTCAATCAGAATACTAACAATCTCCTTTTTCTGGCTTTTTATCCCGAATAAGTTTAAAGTAGCACTCTTAACAGTACCTTTGCCAAGTACTACTATCCCGCCATGAATGTCTTTTTCTTTAGCAATACGTTCCAATTTGTGACATTGGTTTTCACTTAGGATGAGTGTCAATATTAAAAATTTATTCTCTAAGGATTTTTCATTCATAGTTTTAATTTATTATACCTCCAATTTATCACTTCTTTAAAATGGAAGTTCCGGATGCTCTGATGGATTTAGCCTGATACAGCGCTCCAAGCAGTTCGATGGCTATAATTGGCATCATTGCAACAATTGCTATCATGCCAAAACCGTCTGTGACCACGTCAGCTGTCGGAATTTGTGCAGCAATCCCCTGAACAAAAGCCAGAGAAAACGTGGCCGTCATTGGCCCTGAAGCAACACCGCCTGCATCAAAGGCCATACCTACAAACAAATCAGGCACAAAGAATGCCAGTAGTACCGACAGCCCAAATCCGGGAAGCAGATACATCCACAGTTTGATATCGGGCACAAGAACACGCAGTGCAGACATGAAGATGGACATACCAACCGCTACGGACAGGAATATGAGAACAAGTATACGCCTGACCGATCCCCCGGTTACATCTTCCACCTGGTTGGTTAATACGTGTACTGCCGGTTCTGACAGGACAGTGGTAAGACCAAGCAGCAAAGCCACAATGAGAACCGGAGCTTTTGAATCCATCGAAGCAAGCTGCATGCCAAGCTGTGCACCTACCTCCATAAAACCGCCGTTAACACCTAACAAGAATATCACAAGTCCCAAAAAAGTCAATACCAAACCTCTGGCTGTGTCGATAACTTTACTTTTCTTATGTTTAAAGAAAAAAATCTGAAAGATTATGTATGTAATAATAATAGGCAACAGTGTCAGAAAAGAATCCCATGCAATATGCAGCAGTTTGGTTCTGTATAGTTCCCATAGAGTGGTGGCGGTTATGTCCGTTGCAGGCAAGACACCGCTAAGCTTGCCATTACCTAAAAAGAGGCTGGTAATTAACACACCGAGGATGGCGCCTGTAGAAGAAATGCCTACCAGACCAAAACTGTCGGCCTCACTCATTTTACTGTCTTTTTTCATGGCCGAGAATCCCGCAGCCAGGGCCAGCATAAATGGCACTGTAATCGCACCTGTAGTGGCTCCTGAAGCATCAAATGCTATAGCCAGAAAATCAGATGATGAGAATAATGACAGAATAAAAATCAAAGAATATGCTCCGGCAAAAACATATTTCAATCGAATGTCCTTAAGGATGCGAAGCATACCGAGAGTCATCATAACTCCAATACCTATTGATACAACAATTACCATCAGGATGTTGTCAAACTGGCCTGAAGTAACGCTATCTACCTGTTTTGCAAGAATGTGCAGATCCGGCTCCGCGTAAGAAATAAAAAAACCCAAAACCAACATGGTGGTAATTATCACAGCAAAACTATTTGATTTAGTAATTGCATTACCAACGCCATGTCCTATGGGTTCAATTCCCTGGCTGATTCCAAACAGGAATATCGTAAGTCCGAAAATAACCAGTACGGATCCGATAAGAAAAGCGAAAAACATATTTGACTCCAATGGACTTATAGTAAAATGGAGTATCAAAACAATAAACGTAATTGGCAATACTGATGCCAATACTTCTTTTAATTTTCCAGTAAGCTCGCTCAAGTCATCACCCTTCTAAGCAGAATATTTTTTTGTGCAAATCATGAATTTAAGTCATTATACCATAAAAACCAGAAAAAATCTATATATTCTGATTTATAGGATTGCTTGGAAGAGCTGTATGGATTTTTACTTTAACATCTATATTATTATTATTATTATCGGTATTAAACTGATTTATAATTCTGTCCATGATTGCAATTATCTGCTTATACTCCAATTTCGGAAGCAAAACAAGAATTGTATTATTATCCCACGTTGCAACAACATCGCCCTTTCGTAACGACTTGATTAAGCATTTTCTAAAATCATTGAAAATACTGGTATTTTCATTTACAGTCAGCGAAACAATAAATACAATTTGACCTGTCCTTTCACTCCGCCTTTTTTCCAGAATGAATATTGAATTAAAAATATTCCTGTCACAATAGAATGCTCCGGTGCCGTTTTCATCTGCTGGATACAGTTCTGCCGCTTCACCGCTGCTTAATTCTGCACCGTTATTTTTCAGCAATTTATAAATCTGTTGTAATTCTGAAGTGGGTTTTATTCCAAATTGCTTATATAGCATTGAGGTATATAATTCATAATGATTCTGTGCTTCCTTTGTCTTTCCTTTCCCAATTAAGCTTTCCATAAAGCGGATATGTAATTCTTCTTCGTATGATTCAATTTGTAATGCCCTTTCGCAAATCTTTACACTCTTTTCAAAATCCTTTTTCTGCTGATATAGTTTGACCAGCTCCAATACGGACTGAATATACAGCCTTCGGTAATAGTTACGTTTTGGTATTACCCAATCCTCATATACAAGTTCAGGAAAATAATCACCATAATACAAATCTATTGCATTTTCATAGTATTCTATGGCTTCATCCGGATTCACATGCTTAAGAGTCTCGGCTTTATGTATGTATTCCTCAAAAAAATCGGTATCCAGGAACACATCATCAGTAAAGCATAATGAGTAACATCCATTATTATACAAGATGTTGCAAATATTATCACTGAAAAAATCTCCCTGGCACAAAAGCTTGCGTAAACGATATACTATATTTTGCAATGTATTTTTAGGGTTTTCATATTCTTCATCAGGATATAAATTTTCCAGAATTGTTTCCGGAGGTATTCCTTTTCCTTTGTTCAATAAAAGATATTTAAAAAGATACCATAATTTTGTGGTTCTTCCCGAAATGTTATATAATCCTTTATCCTTTTGATAAATTTCAAATCTGCCCAAAGTATAAAACTGCAGCTTGTAATTGATTTTATCTTTTAATGTTGCTGCAATCATTAATTTCCCCCTCCACTTATAAATTCAGGCTTATTTTATTTATTCAAAAATACCATATAGAATTTGGCTGGCATTTCTGTGTTTTCTTTTCCGGGATTCGAAAATACAACCACATATAGAACCATATATATCCATTAGAATAGGTATATTATAACACATGATCTATTTATTTCACGCTTATTTTTTTAACAAAATGTACTTTTTTCAAAATAAAAGAATTTGTATATTAGAAAAAAAGTAATTACCATAATGGGTGATAGTGATAATAATGAAACACTCACAGATTTATTCCTCTGTGAGTGTTTCATATTTCATTTGATTAATTATGGCTTTCTACTTCTTATTTCTTACATTTTTTTGCTTATATAATTCTTTCCAGTCGTTACAATCAAAATTTTTATTTTTTTCAAACCAATCTTCCCACTCTTCCCAGTCAAAATCGAAATCAAAATCAAACCATTTGTTAATGCTGTCAAACCACTTCAGTTTATACCGGTTATTTGTAAAAGGCCTGAACACCTTACGGATTATTTCAAGATCGCTCTCATCCAGTCTGCGGTTTTTATATTGTTCAAGATTCCTGTCAAAACCTTCTTTTTCATACTGATCAATTATCACCTTTGCCAAATCAATGAGATCGAATACGTTAACATATCCATCCTCATTTAAATCGTATTTTTCTATAATTTCTGCGTCTGTTTCAGGTGCAGGTTTTGCCGGAGTAGGTGTGGGCTCTGCTTTTTTACTGATGATCTCAATATCTATGCCGGTGGTATTTTTATTGCCTGTTTTAACCGGTGTTGCATTTTTAATGTCGTTTCCGGTGCCGTCTTTATTATAGTAGCCTTCGTTAATATATTTTGTATTTTTAGTTATTATTTTATAGGATATGATGTAATCTGTTGAGGATACCGGTATGGTCAGTGCATAGCTTGCAGAACCGGAATCCTTTGGTATTTTTACGGTTTTGCTGAAACTGAAATCATCTGCCGCTGTAGCTTTTGAATTATTGTTATAAGCTGTAACTGTAACTTCGATTCCATTACCCGTTGCTTTTTCATTGTTTGGCAGATAGACCTTACCGGTTATATTGGTAAAGGGCAAAGTGGTTAAATCAATATTTTTTACGGTGTTAGCAACGTCTATCAATGTTACCTTGCTACTGCTCCTGGATGTTCCGTTTTTATAATAATATCCGTTTTCTACATATCCTTGGTTTTCAAAAGTGTAGTAAACTTTATACCCGTTTCGGACCGAATTTATTGGTACAATCAGTTCATAAGCTGCTTCAGAACTGTTTGCTTTTACTGCTACTTCCTTGCTGATTATAATGTCGTCATCACTGGAATCAGGATTTGAACCTTCCTGAACAGCCGTGACGGTGTATTTCAGATCATTTAACGGTTTTGTGGACTGGTTTCCAAGTATGATCTTACCTGAAATTGATTTTCCTTCTAAAAGCTCAATATCTATTCCTTTCACATCACCGGAGTTAAGATCTACCAATGTTCTGTTGTCTTTTATTGCAGTGGTTTGATCTTTATTATACCATCCAAATGGTGCATAACCATTCCCAACAGTGTAATACACAGAGTACTTAGCTTTGCTGTTCTGGCTTTTCGGCACCTGAATACTGTAAGCAATTGAGTTGCGCCCTTTTGGAATTGTCAGTTCAGTTGAAACCGATTTATCATCATTTTTATTGTTCGGAGTATTATTATCTGTTTCTACGATCAGTAATATCTTTACCCCGCCTGAAGGCGCTACATCATCTCCAGGCAGCGATATAATACCGCTGATTGTTGAATACCCGTTGGCAGCAATACCTTGAACAGTTAACAAAGACATTAATAAACAGGTGATTAGTAAAAACGATCCAATTTTATATCTTTTCATGACAACCTCCCGTTTTAAACCATTATTTTTAATAAAATCCATACCGGGCAAAACCTACTGTTAATTATATGGGATGTAGCTTAAACAATTCAGGATACTGTTTAAGTTCTGATTTCAGAAAAATTACAATTTGATTTTCACCCCCAAAATTACTCATATATTTTCTAAAATACGTTACGAAACTGAAAAGAAAAATTTAGGGGCAAAAATAAAACTGTCATTGAATTGAGAATTTAATGTAATATAACTGAAATGTATGATTTATGGTTATAATATTCCTGTGTACCAGTTAAGGATATCATACCCGAAAATGATTGAGAGAAAGGTTCCGGCAACAATAAATGGACCAAACGGAATATGGCTTTTTCGGTTTTTCAAACCTGTTATTATCAGGAAAAGTCCTGTTAAACCCCCGATAAAGACTGAAAACACCAGTGACAGTATTGCCAGCTTTAATCCTAAGATTAAGCCAATCGGGAGGAATATTTTTATGTCCCCCATTCCAAGGGCATCGGTGCCGTAAACAGCCATGCCTACCAGTGCGATAAGCAGCAGAAAACCTGAAGTAACCAGCATGCCAAGGATCGGTGAGTACCAGGACGCACCATCAATGAGCCTGTCGTTATGCCAAAAACGCAGAATGGACAGGATAATGCCCCCGATAAGTCCGGCAATTACCAGCCCGTTAGGAATTATCATATGATCCAAATCTATGAAAAATACAATTATTAACACGGACATCAGATATACTGTAAAAAGAAATTCAGTTGATAAGCCGAATTTAAGGTATAAAATAACATAGAGAATACCTGTAAGTAATTCAACCAAAGGGTATCTGAATGAAATCTCAGCTTTGCAATAACGGCACTTTCCCCTCAGAAATATGAAACTTAAGACCGGGATTAGATCTTTTGCCTTAAGGGTTGTTCCGCATGAGCCGCATGATGAGCGGGGAAATACTATTGATTTTTCCATTGGCACACGGTATATGACTACATTAAAAAAAGAACCCAGAATAGTGCCTGTAACAAAAACTAAAAACGGTATAAAGATCTCCATACCATCCAATCCCCTTAATCGGTTTTTAAAATGTATTAATAAAAATTAAATCACTTATTAACCTTATATAATTCATCGGATTTAGGAGGTGGAATTATTAGATCCCCATCTTCAGTTGATAATTTAATGTCATTGCCTGTTGTCATCTTACCGATGACAGCAGCTTTAATACCGTTATGTGATAATTCTGCGGTTAATTTTTCCCCGTTCTCACATGCAATTAGCATGCAACCGCTGGATATTAGCTTAAAAGGATCTATATTAAAGTGCTCACATATAAGTTTTGTTTCATTAAGAACCGGAATCGCATTTTTATAGACTATAGCCCCGCAGCCCGAAGCATTGCACATCTCCCATACTGCGCCGAAAACTCCGCCTTCAGTGACATCATGCATTGCATGAGCCCCGAACCTTGCTGCAATCGTGCCCTCCTTTACTACGCTGATGTTGTCCATCAAACTTTTCGCCGTTTCCACCAACTTTTTTCCGAACTTGTTACTTAATTCCTTTTCGTAATCAAAAGCCAGAATTGAAGTTCCCTCAAGGCCTGCATATTTTGTCAGGATCAGGTCATCACCGGGTTTTGCACCCGAAGTTTTAATAATTGTCCGGTTAATTGTCTTTCCGATGGCGGTAATGCTTAGAACAAACCGGTTAACTGCATCGGTTATCTCGGTATGACCGCCTATAATATCCACATTTGATTTTGAAGCTTCTTCCGTAAGCTGGCCGATAACATTTTCAACATCCTGCAGGGATGCTGCGGGCGGGATCAGCATTGTAACCATCAGTCCTATTGGCTCTGCGCCGCTGGATGCAATATCATTTAAAGCAACATTAACAGCAATCCTGCCAATCTGGTTTTCGGTGCCGGTTATCGGATCAGTTGATATAACGCAAATCTCCCCGCCAAAATCCACTACACCGCAATCTTCGCCAATTGAGGGCCTTACAAGCACTTCTTTTCTGTTATTGTGCAATTTATTCAGTACCAAAGAATTGAGTACTTCATTCGGCAGCTTTCCAATTTCCATTCAGTTCACCTTAATATGAATAATTTATCCTGTTTGCTCTTCATTTTTCTTTTCCATTCTCAGTTGATATATTTGCTCTCTGGCATTTTCCAAAAGAGCGGGTTTTACTTTATCCTTTTCAGCAGGATTCGATGCAAAGGATATCAGCCTGCTGAACCACAATGTAGCTTCACTGGTTATATTCAGTCTCTTTGCAAGTACACCTATGATATACATCAACGTAAATTCATCAATGTTGTTGTTCTTTGAGTTCTCTCGGGAAAAAGCTTTTTTGTAATAATCTAATGAATACTTTAAAAACCTATCTTCTTCCGGTTTATTGCCCATATACCTGTAAATCCATGCTATTCTGATGCAGATCTTCGCAAACTCGGAAAATGGTGCTTCTCTTACCTGTAAATTGTATAAAATAATCTTGAATGCTTCAAGGGCTTTGTTATAATCACGCTCACCGGTAAATTCACGGCTTGTCCAGTTTTTTGTTATCTGCTCAAGCACGGCTTTCCGGCCATTTTCCGTTACTTTGTTAAAAACCGTATTATGGGCTGCATATCCACAATGACCACAAACCCAAGCTTCATAAAGCATCGGATTTATAAATTCATAATGAGGACAAAAATCATCATCCTGTTTTGATAATTTTATAAATTTTGAACGTACCTTTGTTATTTTTATTGTGCTTTCACATACCGGACATGTTACTTCAGAATCAAAAATCGGTTTCAGTCCAGTTGCCATAGTATTTCCCCCCCCACTGTACATATAAAGTATCAAAAAGGTTTTAACCTATAATTTACTGCTCAAATATAAACTAAAAATTAATTCATCCATTTAGCTGCCACCTGCTCCTACCCGTATTTTTCTCTTTTTTGGCTGATATGTATCTACAGAAATTTTTTCTGTTTTTATCAGCTTTCCATTCATATCAAAGGTATCTCTGTATACCTCAACTTTATAGCCGGGTTGAGCTTCACGTTCAACTACAGTTTCACCCGATTTAAGTGAATAATCAATTATTTCTTCAACCCCATCGGGTTCAATGACCTGGACAACTTTTGTTCTGATTTTCGCATATGTCTTTATCTCGGGTTCGCGCCCCCATATCGTAACTATAACCCTGTTTCCAACAGTTTTTGCTTCAATAAGAACCGTGTAACCGCTGGTATTTTTGAACCTAAAATCAATATACCCCTGGGAAATGGTTGCATCCCTTCCTAATTCTACATATGTCGACGGAAGTGTGTGATTTCGCCTTTCCAAAACTTCAAGCCCGGATAACAGAACTGAATTATATATGGTTGACGTTACCTGGCATATCCCGCCGCCAAGCCCGTCCACAAGTTCGTTATTTACTATTACTTTCGCACGTTTGTAGCCGTTCTGTTCTGTCCTGTCCCCAAGAGTCTTATCCATTGAAAACTCTTCTTCGGGAAGAAGAAGAGTTTGATTTATCTTATTGCATGCAGTTTTTATGTTATGTACCCTGGCCTCATTTTCTGGGTTGAATACAGTTGCAAATTCGCCAAGCTTATATGTAATATCTTCAACCATTTGTGTCGTAACCTTTGGGAGAATCTCTTCATAACATAATTCGACATCTTCCCATACTCTGTTTATTAAAAAGTTATCTATCCTTATTAAGCTTTTTTTTACATCAACGGAAAAACCGGCTACATGAGGCCTTATTTCCACTTTTCCGTTGACTATGTTAATCTGAGCATTCTGAGGTTCTTTATAAGTCTTAATTCTAATATTTTCCAAAATGCCTGTTGTCTTCTCGATATTATAACACATTTGAGAAGTAATAAACAAATGATTTTTACGAACTTTCCATATTTCTCTTAGCCTCTCTATGACATTTCCTCTTCTTCCCGTATTGAATGCAAGCTCAACAGCTTTTTCATAATCGGGTAAATAATCGATATCACTGAAGTGGATTTTAAAATGCATATCGGGTACAGATAGCATTAAGTAATCACTCTGATATGTTTTGTCCAGGTTTTCATTAAGAATTCCAACGGCCTCTTCACGTTTTAATCCTCCTACATCAATTCCGTCTATAAAAATATCCGGATAAATGGTATTTAGGTTTAAAATATAATAAGCATATATAAAGCAGAATAAAAAAAGCGAAAGCAAAAAGAAAAACAGAACCTTCCAAAGGTGCAAGCCTTGAAAGATTCCGTGTATTTTCCGCTTAAAGGTTGATTTATTTTCGGCCCTTTTAAATACCATATACATCACCAGTATATAGTATTCGGGCTGTGTTATTTTATTCTATTTCTATTATTTCTGCGCCATCCAGTGCTTTTTGGATAAGTTCTTCGGCATTGAGCACAGATTCATATTCTATTGCCTTCTGAAGCTTTGGTTTTGTTACCGGATGTTTTGCTACAAAAACGGTACAGCAGTCTTCATATGGAAGTATGGAAGTTTCAAAAGTCCCTATTTTCTTTGCAATTTCAACCACTTCGCTTTTATCCATGCCTATACATGGACGGTATACAGGAAGCGATACCGAACTGTTCGTAACCAGAAGGCTTTCAAGAGTCTGGCTTGCCACCTGGCCGATTGCCTCACCTGTTACAAGACCAAGAGAACCGTTTTCCTGAGCTATCCTTTCAGCAATTTTCATCATGAATCTTCTCATAATAATTGTAAGGTATTCCTGGGGACAATTTTGATTAATGGCAAGCTGAATTTCGGTAAAGGGAATTATATGAAGCTTCATACCCAGATTGAATTCCGATAAGGTTTTGCACAGGCGGATTACTTTTTCTTTTGCTTTTTCACTGGTATACGGATAACTGAAAAAATGCACTCCTTCAATTTTTACCCCTCTTTTTGCAACCATCCAGCCTGCTACAGGACTGTCAATACCGCCTGAAATAAGCAGCGTGGCCTTACCGTTTGAACCAACGGGCAGACCTTTTACTCCGGGTATTATTTCAGAATAAATATAGGTGTATTCCCGTATTTCAACATGAATTACAAAATCGGGATTATTAACGTCAACCTTTAATCCCGGAACTTCTTGAAGGAGTACGGCACCTAATTCCCTAGAAACTTCCATTGATTTAACAGGGAATTTTTTATTTGCCCGGTTTGTTTCAACCTTAAAAGTTCTGTAGCCCGATCCTGCCGTTATTTTTTTAGTCAGTTCAACAGCTTTCTCATAAATTGTTTCCAGATTTGATTCTATTTTATGAACAGGGCTTACAGAGGCAATACCGAAAACTTTAGTAAGACGGCTTATTGCATCGTCAACAGGGTAATCATCACTTTCAGGCTCAACATATATCCTGCTTTGCGATCTTGTTACCGATATTGGCCCCAAACCATTTAGAACATGCTTCATATTCTTTATAAGCTTTGATTCAAAGGCAGGCTTGTTTAAACCCTTCAGAAAAATTTCCTCATAACGCACCAATATTATTGTTTTCATATCTATCTCCGCTTTTCAGATTATAGTAAAATCTATGCTAATACCTTATTACAGGTATTATCTCCTTAACAGCCCGGATGAAGTTTAAAGCTTCATCAACGGTATTCATGCCCGAAAAACTCAGCCTTATCGCACCTTCGATATTTTCTTTGGGCAGACTCATTGCTGATAGTACATGGCTTTGTATGTTTTTTCTCGAAGAACATGCAGAGCCAACAGAAACTATGATATCTTTTGCTTCCAGATGATGCATCAGTACCTGTGCCTTCACTCTTGGAAATGCAATGTTCAGTATTCCTTCATAGGCATCTTCCGGCGAATTTACCCGGAAACCGTCACCCAATTCTTCACGAAGCCCCTGAAGAATTGTGTTCCTGATTTCCTTCATCCTCTTACTGTTTTCTTCCATCCTGCCATGAATTATTTCTGCAGCCTTGGCAAAACCATATATTGCAGGCAAATTTTCAGTGCCGGAACGGTACTTGTTTTCCTGTCCGCCTCCGTGCATGATTGGTAATATATGGGTATTCTTTTTAATATATAATGCGCCGCAACCCTTTGGCCCGTGAATTTTATGTGAACTTATTGACATTAAATCTGCATCCAGTTTTGAAAGATTAATTGGAATTTTTCCGTAAGCCTGAACCGCGTCTATGTGAATCAATGTTCTAGGATTTTTCAGGCGAACCTCCCTTATTATATCCTGGGCTTTCTGAATGGTACCCGTTTCATTATTAACAAGTATAAAACTGAACAATATGGTATTGGCATCAACCTCATTTCTGACTTCATCGAGGTTAATAAGCCCGTTAGAGTCAACATCAATGTAAAGAGGCGAAAAGCCTTCGGTTTCAAGATATTTAAAACATTCTAAAACCGACGGATGTTCTATTTTGGTTGTTATAATTTTGCTGCCCCTTCTTTTATTGGCCCTGGAAGTTCCTTTTATCGCCCAGTTATTTGATTCTGTTCCGCCCGATGTAAAATAAATACAGCCATTAGGCACATTAAGAGTTTTCGCTATTGCTTCCCTTGAATTTTGAAGGAGTATATCGGCTTCATTCCCCATTTTATGAAGTGAGGAAGGATTTCCATAGTGGTTTGAGTATACATCGTTCATTGCCGATAAAACTTCGGGATACACAGAAGTCGTAGCACTGTTATCAAAATAAACCATATCGGACAATACCGTGCTCCTTTCAACAGGTTCTATAGTGAATTATACTGCTTTTTTTAATTCAACGTTTATTTTTTCATTATCTATTATAACAATAGCATATGATTCTTCATCATTACCCCTCGGTTCAGAAATGCTGCCCGGATTTAAAATAATATGCCCTGGACCGTAGGTGAGCTGTTGCATGTGTGTATGTCCAAACAACAGCAACTGGATATTATCATTATGAGCCTTATCCTGAAGTTTTTCAATCCCCCACTTGACAGAATACCGATGTCCGTGCGTCAGAAAAATCCGTTGGCCTTCCACTTCAATTAGTTTTTCAACCGGAACATTGCCAATCATAAAATCACAGTTCCCATACACATATTCGAAACGGATATCAGGATATAACTGCTGTAATCTATCTACATCTTTACAATAATCTCCAAGGTGGATGACAATATCAACGTCCGGATTCATTCTCAGTGCTTTCTCGGCCAATGTTGTGTCCCCATGGGTGTCGCTCATAACCAGTATTTTTGTCATATTTCTGTGTTCAACTCCTATACTAGGCAAAGATATTAACGATTAAGCCTTTTTATTATGATATATGACTGATAATTTCTGACGCAGTTTTTCCAGAGCTTTTGCTCTGTGGCTTATTTGATTTTTTATATCTTCCGGCAATTCGGCAAATGTTTTTTTATACCCGGGTACATAAAAAATCGGATCATAACCAAAACCCGCATTGCCTCGAGGTTCATCGGATATAACCCCTTCTATTGAATCTTCCACTATCAGGTTAATATTGTCGGAAACGACGGCAATGGAACATACAAACCTGCAAGTCCTGTATTTATAATCAATACCCTTAAGAAGATTTATTATTTTATTGTTTTTTTCTTCCTGACTTGCATTCTCACCTGCAAAACGGGAAGTAAAAATTCCGGGAGCTCCATTCAGAAAATCTATTTCAAGCCCGCTGTCATCTGCCAGTACAATATCGTTAACAAACTTTCTTAAAGTATTGGCTTTTATCAATGCGTTCTCGCTGAATGTTGCTCCAACTTCGTCAAATTCCGGATTATAACCCATTTCTTTCATTGAAACAACCTGCAGCGGCAGATCCTTTAAAATTGCCTTTATTTCTGTTATCTTTCCAATGTTCCCTGAAGCAATAACCAATTTGTCCATGTATTACTTATACCCTTTCAGCAAAACATTCTTCTGTATTGTAATCAGTTCAGCTATTCCCTTTTCAGCCATGTCAAGAAGTTGATTCATGGAATCACGGGAAAAAGGAGACAGTTCACCTGTAGCCTGTAATTCAATCAGCTGGCCGGAATCAGTCATAACAACGTTCATGTCAACGGTGGCATTTGAGTCTTCCTCATAACACAAGTCAAGCAGATTATTTTCATTAACAATTCCTACACTGACGGCGGCCACGAAATTTTTTACGGGAATTTCTGAGATTATTTTCTTATCAACTAGGTACCTGCAGGCATCCATTAATGCAATAAAACCGCCGGTTATTGAAGCTGTTCTTGTACCTCCGTCTGCCTGAATTACATCGCAATCTATAATTATTGAACGTTCACCAAGAACTTTGAAATCAACAACCGAACGCAGTGAACGCCCTATCAGACGCTGAATTTCATTGGCCCTGCCATTTATTTTTAGCTTGTTAATATCGCGCACATTCCTGATCTGTGTTGAACGTGGAAGCATGCTATATTCAGCAGTTACCCATCCTTCACCTGAGCCTTTTTTAAACGGAGGAACCTTGTCGTCAACAGAAGCAGTACAGATAACCTTTGTGTTGCCAAATTCTATTAAAACTGAACCTTCAGCATGATATATATAATTTCTTGTAATATTAATTTTTCTAAGTTCATTGCTTTTCCTACCATCAATACGCTGCATATTAAGAATTCCTTTCGTCTTATAAAAATGATGCAAAACTGAAAAACAGTTTTGCTTATTTATTTTGAGTATATACTTTAAAATTACTCATTGTAAATATTATCATAACGTTAAACATAAAAAAATCAAAAGAATAAATGAATTCCTTTGATTTTTTTATTTACTTTTTATATAAGTTTTATGTAAATCTGCATTTTATTATAACAGCGGAATTATCTTCAGTATGCTTTCACATAAGGATTCTGCTGCCTTCTGCCTGTACTCCTCGGTATTTAGCTTGACAAGCTCCTGATCATTTGTCAGGCAGCCTATTTCCACCAAAACAGCAGGCATTTTGGTTTTCTTTAAAACAACGAAGTTTGCAGACTTCACACCAAGATCATTACTGCCCAGGTTTTTAATCATATCATTATGTATTATTGTGGCATACTCTTTCCCTTTATAACTGGAGGGATAATGGAAAGTCATGGTACCATGCATGGCTTTCATTAGGGCATTATTATGTATACTAATGAAAATATCAGCACCCCATTCATTAGCCATCTCGGCTCTTTCGTCAAGCCCGACAAATACATCTGTTGACCTTGTAAGTTTTACATTAACACCTTTTTCTTTCAGTAATTTTTCAAGCCTCAGGGTTATGTCGAGATTATACCATTTTTCATCGTTTCCATATGTTGCTCCGGGATCAGAACCGCCATGCCCTGCATCGAGCACAACCAATTTTCCGCTTGTAACCGGGGGCGTTGTATTCCCTGTATCAGGTTTTGATACAGGTTCTGATTTTGAATCAGTTCCGCTCCCATTTCCTGATCCGGTTCCTGTTCCCGTACCTGACCCTGTATTTGGTTCAATAATTATCTCATCGCTGTTGTTCGTATAGCGGAAACTATACTGAACATCATTATTCTGCCGGGTTATTGAAAGAAAAGCACTTTTTCCTGAAGTCAGTGTCTGTACCGATTGCATAACGGTATCCCCAACTTCAAGTTTCCCGCTTCCCAAATCTATAATGCCATTTGGGAAAACAAAGGTGAAGGCTTTTTGCCCTTTGTCATCCTCAATAATAATATCTTTCTGATTTTTCTCAATTTTATCCCGTATGCCTTTTCCGGTAATTTTAATTGAATACCTGCCGACATCACCTATCAAATCCATATTTTTTATTCCGGAATATGATAATTTCAAAGTTAAACGGTTATCTTTCCTATTGGCTTCGTAATCAATGTTACCGGGAATTTCAAGTACAATCCTCGCTGTTGATTTATCAAACTGCCCGGTACGGATTTTAGTATATAATCTGCCCGAAGGTGCTTTAACTTCGTCGGATTCAATGACATTATCATACAGGTCTATTACAATTCTTGCAGGGTTGGTCAACCTGAAGATTTTATAGCCTTTCAGAGCTACCGCATCAATAATAATCTTGTCAGTGCCCGCTACATATGAAACCGTTCCTGTGCGCTCACCGTTGCCACGATTTACTAAGTCTCCTGTTGATGGTACAGGCGTTGGCGTCGGGGTTACGGGCTTTGGTGTCGGGGTAGGTTTTGAGGCCGCAGGCGTTGGCGTCGGGGTTACGGGCTTTGGTGTCGGAGTAGGTTTTGAGGCCACAGGCGTCAGCGTCGGGGTTACAGGTTTAGGTGTCGGTGTTGGTGTACTTCCAATACCGTTTGAGATAACAATTTTTGAACCATTGTCTCCATTGGAAGAAAGTACCCAGCTAAAATCCTCTTTCCCTGAAATTCTTATGTTTAATTCATTATGTAGCTTGCTTTCGGATGCTATTATCCCATATAATATTGAGTTTCCCGGAAGAACCTGGGTTTTAATATTACCGCTTAAAGGCATTTTTATTTGCAGTATTTTTTCAACATTTCGATATTCAATACTGTATTGGTCAGGATTATTCTTTATTTCCTTTTGCAGGTTTATACCGTCAATCCAGACAGTCACTTCATCATCGTCTATAGAACAACGCAATGCACCGGTTCCAACCTCTTTAACCGCAGCAGGCGTCGGGGTTGGTGTTATGGGTACCGGTGTCGGCGATGGAGATGGTGTTATAGTAACCACCGGAGCGGGTGTTGGTGCAGCTGTAGGAACAGGAGTGGGCTTCGGTGTTGGTGTAGGTGCAGGTGTCGGCGTTGGCGTAGCCGTAGGTTTTGGAGCCTCAGCAGGTGCAGGTGCAGGTGCTGCTGACGATTCCGGCGTATTTGATTGCGCAGTTGCTTCAATTGTTATTTTTATGCCGTTTGAAACAACATTTACGGTATATTTCGGGTTACTGTTAATTTCAATAACAACACTTGCAATTTTTTTATCAAAATCTGCCTGGGCATATCGGACTTGCTGAACCGAACCGGCATAAACATTAAGACTTCCGGGCTTATCCATACTGGCATCCCCAAACTGGACACATAGCCTGTAATACGGGTTGCTATCCACCGGTGCGATTATGTAATGGTTTATTATCTTATTTGCGCCGGTTTCTATAAAGACAACTTCTTTACCGTTATCTGTGTAATATGATATTTTACTCACATTTCCTGACAGCTTTGCTTCTTTAACAATTGCTGAACTTTCTTCCTTATTGTTCCACTGAATGGTAAGGGTTTTATCCTTTGCGGCTACTGTATAACCAAAATATCCTGCGGTTAATGACAAAGGAACCATTGTATTTCCGTTAACAGTCGCGACAGGCAAATTTGAATCGGCTTTTACACCGTTTTTATATATAGCCTGATTACTAAAGCTAAAGTCCATCCTTTTTGAACCCTTCTGAACATATGCTGTTCCGCTCGTGCTGTCATAGCCTACCGTCATTCCCAAATAGTCCTGAAACACCTCTCTTAAAGGTACGTAGGCAACTCCCGAGATAACGATACATGGTGTTTGTGTAGGAATCCAAACGCCATTTAGTTCAATACTGTAAACATTTCCTGTGTATGTGGATTTGCGTCCGGCAATATCTACAATTATCTCCTGGGAAAAAGACATATTCGTTAACCATAAGCAAACAATCAGAATTAAAACCAAAGATGTAAAAAATTTTCTCATTTGTAATCCCCCAAAATGGTTATATTCATTAAATTTTTCGTCATTTTTTAATATTAAGCTAATAACAAATTTGAATGATTTAACATAATGGTAATATTTTAATCTTCTTTTAACTTATACTCTTTGCTTTTTCATTTCTTTCACCTCATTCCGGTAATAACTTCAGACTCTTTGGGCATCAATGGGCGATGTCCCGGTGGCTGTATTTCATATAAAGCAAAAACATGGAAATCTCATTTATGCATAATACATACAGAATTGCTGTTGTATGTTCAGTAAGAATAGATATCACACCGGTTATATAGATGAAAACGGTGCTATTTCCAGCATAGTACACTGTTGTATTTTCCATGATTAAGATGAGTACATTAAAATTAATTGAATATTTTATGCAGGTTTTAAAATCCAATAATTTAACTTGATTAAAAACAGGCTGATAAAACAAAGGAGCGTAATTTATGGTTTTTATCATTCAGATACTGACTGATTATAGAGGTTCAAATCCAACTGGTATATACCGGTTTCTTTTTATGATCTGATTCCTGATAAGAAAAAATGCAGCCGCAGTACTTCTGAAAATAGTAACCCCTTCTGTAGGCTTCATTCTTCCCTTCCCTGTAAAACGGCCTGAAATCCTGATACAAAAAATCAATACCGTATTTTTTTGATGCAGATTCAGCTATTTCACGGATTTTTTCATGATCCTGCCATGGGCTTACAAGGAGTGTCGTTGTAAACGCGTCAAACCCCATTTCTTTTGCTGTTTTTGCTGTATGGTCAATTCTCAAGGTATAGCAAAACCTGCACCGGCGCTCTTTATTTCCTTCAAGGTTTTCTTTCCAGTAATCAACCATAACCAGGTCATGATACAGAATCTCAATATTTTCATCCATTGACAGGGATTTAACCGAATTTTTCCGTGCTTCATGCTCTGCTGAAGGATGAATGTTTGGGTTGTAATAAAGGCCTGATATATCAAAACAGCCATCGCTTTTCAGTTTCTGAATAACCCCGGTGGCGCATGGTGCGCAGCATATATGAAGTAATAATTTTTTCATTTTTCTCTCCTTTATACCTTACCAGATTATATCTAATTATAAATTAAAAGAAGCCCTGATGGATATGTAAGTTTTACCTGTTCTCCAGGTATACGCTTGTTGCAGGTATTGCCACCTCAATTCCCATTTCATCCATTAAGTACATAAGCTTTAAATTTACATCTTCTTTGATTGCAAGATATTCCTGATAATTTGTAGTCTTCGTAAAAAAGATAATAAGCAATTCATATGCATCCGTACCGAACCCGTCCAGGTAAACATAAACTGAGTCGGAGTGTACATCAGGGTGATTGGTCAGCATTTCCCTAACCCGTTTAATCAATTTTTCCATCTGCTCTGCAGTTGTTCCATACTTCACGGGAAGATTGAATTTGACCCTTCTTTTATTTCTTCTCGAACAGTTAGTTACCTGAGCTTTGGCTATGGATGAATTTGGTACCGTGACCAGTGTTTGATCAGGAGTGCGGATTCTGGTACTCCTGAAACCTATGTCTTCAACAGTTCCCTCCAGACCTTCGCATTGGATATAATCACCAACATTAAACGGTTTGTCCAGCATTATTGCAAGACCGCCGAACAAATTTGCCAGTGTTTCCTGTGCTGCCAGGGCAAAGGCAAGACCGCCCAGTCCAAGACCTGTTAAAAGAGCTCCAAGGTCATATTTCCACTCTTTTGCGATAACGCTTATTGAAACGATAACCACAATTGCCTTGATGCCTTTATTTACAAACGGGGCCAAAAGATCATCAAGCGCTGATTGGGTCTTTTTTGTAAACTTTTCAAACATGCGCGAAATAATCCCTGCTGCACGGTAAATAGCCCAAAATACTGAATATATTATCAGTGAACGTATTATATGTTTTAAAAAGGACTCGTCTGTTACCTCAAAACCAAGAACTCTTACGGCAAAAAATAATCCTGCTGTAAAAATCAAAAGCCTTGCGGGTGGATCAACGGCATTAACCAATTCATCATCCAATGTTTGTTTTGATTTTGCCGTGATTTTTTTCATCAGCAATAAAACAGAATTAACCAGTATCTTTCTCACTGCAAAGGTAATTATTAAAATTGCACCTGCAACGATAATCCTCCAAATTTCTATACTGAGAAAAGTGTCTGTAAGGGTTTCTGAAAACCTGTTAATTGCTGTATTTAACCAATCCATATTGCTCCTTCTTTCATGATATTGACGCTGTTTTGATATGATGTCATAATGTCTATACCTGTTTACTTAAAATCAGTATTATTTTGAAAGCATGTCGGACAGTTCCTGATGTTCGCTGCAACCAAGCACTTCTTCGGGATTCTTTTTTTCTGTGTCATCACTGAAAAGGCCTCTTTTGTATTTAATTCTGAGTATTCTTTCAACCGACTCGTCTATTCTTTCAATTGATATTATACCGTCATTATACGCTTTTTTTATGCCTGAAAATGCGGTATCCAGGCTTTCCGGCATCAGCAGGATGTCAGCACCCGCAAGAATTGCCTTTACGGCAGCCTCATCAGAAGAAAAATGCTTTGTTATGGCCTTCATGTTCAGCGCATCTGTAATAATCAGCCCGTTAAATCCCAGCTCATTTCTTAGTATATCTGTCAGTATTTCGGGCTTAAGTGTAGCAGGTACGTTTTCCCCGGGAATATTAGGTGTTAATATATGTGCTGTCATAACACCATCAACCCCTTCATCTATTCCTGCAATAAACGGTAAGAGTTCGGTACTGAAAAGCCGTTCCTTAGTATGTTTTACAGTTGCAGTTCCATAGTGTGAGTCGGTGCTGGTATCGCCATGTCCGGGAAAATGTTTTAAAACTGCTGAAACAGAGTTGCTTTGGATACCGTTTACAGCAGCAGCCACCATCACGCTGACTTCCTCTGCGTTATTACCATAGGACCTTGGACCAATAACGGGATTATCAGGATTTGTATTTATATCGGCTACCGGTGCAAAATTCATATTAAAGCCAAGTGAATATATTTCTTCGGCAATAGCTGATGCCACCTGTCTTGCAATATCAGGATTTTTTGTTTCCCCTATCACGGAATTATCTGGAAAAACCGTTGCGTGCATCTCGGAACTCTTGGTTATACGGCTGACCATCCCGCCTTCTTCATCAACTGCAATAAAAAGCGGTATTTCAGAGATATTTTGAAGACCTTCCGTCAGGCTTGTTGTTTGCGGTATACTTTTAATATTTTCAGCGAAGAGAATAACTCCACCAATTTTATATTTTTTAATCGATGATTCTGTTTCTTCATCCACTTCCAACGCAGGCCCGCCTGCATTCAGTGTACTCAATGGAACTATAAAAAGCTGGCCTATTTTTTCATCCACTGTCATTTCACCAAGAATTGCTTTTACAGGATCGGGGGTTGGTGATACAGTACCGGTTACACTATTTTCTGTATCAGGTGATTCAGGTTCTCCCTGCTCTTTCCCACAGGCGAATAAAACCAGTAAAATTGCTATAAGTAAAATCACCAGTTTTTTCATATCCACTCAGTCCATTTCTTTGGTAAAATGCTTTATTACTGCTTTCAGCTCCTCAATATCAACAAAAGTGTCCCTGCATGGGCCGTTTGGCCTGTCATTTATTATGCCGTAAACAGGCAAACCTCTAACATCCATGATGCCCGACGAAAGATCTCTTTCACAGGCGACAGCGACAACAAGACCGGGCTTCAAATCATTAATGGCTTTTCTTGCAGATGTTCCGCCTGTTGCAAGAGTTACCATCACACCGAATTTATTAATCAAATCCTTTATTTCACCAAGGGTGCACCGTGCACATTGCCGACATTCTTTAAGCCCTTCACGTATACGGTAGCCGCATTCAGAACGCTGCAGGCAGTGGGGCAAAATTACAAGCAGTTTCCCGGGCAAAACTTTTTTACCGGCAGATAAAACATACTTATTGTTTGCTTTAATGTAAACTTTTCTTATTTCTTCTTTCCTGTAATTAAAAGTATTGCTTATAAATAATATAAAAGGCATAAAAAGCCTTAGTGCAATGGGCATAAACAGCGCTCCGACAAAATCGGAACCACCTGCATTATCTTCGCATCCGGTAAGGGTTTTATTGATTATTATAAATCCGGTTAAAAACAGTAAAAAAATAACCATAAGCAAAAAAGCAAGAAAAATAAAAATTATGCGGAAAATTTCCGCACTGAAATATGCTGCAGCAATTAATATTACTGCAGCCAAAATTAAGAAAACAATAATTACTGAGAAAGAAAGATTTTTAAAGTAGCTGTTCCGACTCAAAACGATCCCCCGGTTTTAATTCATGGCCGCAAATATACTGTTCAACAGTCATCCTTTTGCCGTTGTCGCATTGAATTTCATATACTCCTATAATACCCTTCCCTGTCTGCACCAAAAAATAACTTTTATTTATATCAATTATTGATCCTGGTTCCTTTCCTGATGCTTTTTCTTCATCAAGTACTTTTGTCTTCCATATACGCATTCTCTCGCCATTCAGGTACGAATAAGCACCCGGCCACGGATCGGTTCCTCTTACCAGATTGTGTATTGCTGTTGCCTGGGCTTCCCAATTGATTTTTCCCGTTTCTCTGACAATCCGGGGAGCATAGGTGGCTTCGGATTCATTTTGCGGTATCGGAGTAATGATCCCTTTTTCCAGCCCTTGTATTGTTTCCAGTAAAAGCTCTGCACCAATTATTGACATCTTGTCGTGAAGTTGTCCTGCTGTCATATCATCATCAATACTTATTTCTTTTGAAAGCAGAATATCACCGGCATCCAGTTTTAAAACCGTCAGCATTGTCGTCACACCCGTCTTTTTTTCACCGTTTATTATCGCCCATTGTATGGGAGCTGCGCCACGGTACTTCGGCAATAAAGAACCATGGACATTAACCGTTCCGAACCTGGGAATTCCTAAAACTTCCGAGGTAAGAAACTGTCCAAATGCGCAAGTTACAAAGAGATCGGGCTTAAGTTGTTTTAGCTGCTCAACGGCATCGCTGCTGCCTATTTTTTCTGGCTGCATAACAGGTATATTATGTTTTTGAGCACATTCCTTAACCGGAGTATAAGTAACTTTATATCCTCTTCCCTTTGGCTTGTCTGGCTGAGTTACCACCATTACAACATCCATGCCGTTTTTAACCAGAATCTCAAGGCTTGGAACGGCAAACTCCGGTGTTCCCATAAAAACAATTCTCATAACTACACCCTTTTCATTATTGAAACTTTAATCTTCATTGTTGACGTCAATATAACGAATTACCTTATCCTCAAACAGTATACCATCGAGATGATCCATTTCATGGCACAGTGCTCTTGCAAGCATATCTGTTCCTTCAACCGTAAAAGGCTCGCCTTTTCTGTTCAATGCTTTAACCACCACACGGGCGGGCCTTTTAACCTCCCCATAAATGCCAGGAATGCTCAAACATCCTTCGGCAGCCTGAATTTGCTCGGCCGATTCCTCGATTTTCTCGGGATTAATCAGGACAATAGGGCCATCCCCAACATCTATAACACAAATACGTTTCAGTATGCCTACCTGTGGAGCTGCAAGCCCCACTCCATCAGCATTATACATTGTATCAAGCATATCATCTATAAGCTCATTTATTCTGTCACTAATCTCAGTAACAGGTTTGCTTTTTTTTCTCAATACTTCATCGCCTTTTTTCCGAATTTCTCGTATTGCCATTATGTTGCCTCCCAACTAAAAATAATTTGCATAAAACCAATATATTATTTACCCTTCAATGATGCCATTATATCATACTATAAGGATTGATATCTACAGAAACGGTGCACTCTCTCCTGTTTGAAGAACTATATGTATCATAAACCCATTCAAGGATATTTGTAAGGCTTTTTATCTTTTGGTGTTTCAGAATAATACGCCATCTATACTGGTTTCGCAGTTTTACCAAAGGTGAAGGGGCGGGATCGGATACAAAAATATCGGCATTTAAGTTACTGTTTCTTAATAAATCAGCATGTATTTTACCTGCAATTTTTCTGGACAGATCCTTGTTTTTCGATGACACCTGAATAAGCCCTATCTGATAAAACGGTGGCAGTTTCAGCTCTTTCCGAAGCTCTGTTTCCTGTCTGTAAAATTCCTGATAATCCTGTTTTATGGCAGCCTGTATACTGAAATTGTCAGGGTTAAATGTTTGAAGGATCACTCTCCCATGCTTTCCTGCTCTTCCTGCTCTTCCTGCAGCCTGGGTTATAAGTTGAAACGTTCTCTCTGACGCTTTATAATCCCCGCTTCCCAACAGACTGTCTGCAGATAGTATTCCAACCAATGTGACATCAGGAAAATCATGTCCTTTGGCTATCATTTGCGTACCAACCATTACATCAATTTTTTCGTTTTTAAATTTATCAAGTATTTTTTCATGTCCGTGCTTGCCCGCGGTGGTATCCATATCCATTCGTATTACCGACATATCCGGGCAAATTAACGGAATCTGTTCCTCAACTTTTTGAGTTCCGACACCATAGAAATCTATATTATCGCTTTTGCATGCAGGGCATGTGTCCGGCTTTGCCGTAACAAAGCTGCAGTAATGGCAAACAAGCCTTTTTTCAGCCTGGTGATAAGTAAGCGATACGCTGCAATAAGGGCATAATACTATATATCCGCAACTTCTGCACTGTACAAAATTGGAGTAGCCTCTCCTGTTAATGAAGATGATGGATTGCTCTCCTGCCTCTTTATTCTTTATTAATTCCTGGGCTAAAACAGTGCTGATTCCGTTTTTTAATCCTGAATTTTCTTCCATACGCATATCCACTGTTATAATCTCGGGCAGGGGTTGATTATTTGCTCGTTCGAGCATCTGAACAAGCTTTATTTTTCCGTTCACAGCCCGGTAATAGTTTTCTATGGATGGCGTTGCAGATCCGTATACAAGCAAAGCGTTGCTGAACCTGCACCTGAATGTCGCTATTCCCCTTGCATCATACTTTGGAGTCCTGTCTGACTTATATGATGTTTCATGTTCTTCGTCAATTATTATTATGCCGATATTCTCCAAAGGTGCAAAAACAGCCGAACGTGCCCCAATAACCACCCTCACTTCACCGTTTTTGATCCTTTTCCACTGATCATAGCGTTCCCTTATTGAAAGACGGCTGTGAAGCACCGCAACCTGTTTGCCGAACCTACCTTTAAACAGGCGTACTGTTTGGGGAGTAAGCCCTATTTCCGGTACCAGCATGATTGCGTTCTTTCCGTTTTCAATAACTTTCGCTATCACCTGCATATAAACTTCGGTTTTTCCACTGCCTGTCACACCATGCAGCAGTATTTCCTGGAATCCTCCGGAAGTCATTGATTCAAAAATACTGTCAAGAGCACGTCTCTGGCATGGTGTTGGCTCCCTCGGTTTTGATTCGGGCAAATCCGCATCTTCTACTATGGGAGCTGTTTCCACCGGCATTTCATATAAAGTAATATACCCCTTTTTTTTCATGTTATTTAATGTACTCATGGAATACCCAAACGAGTTTAACTCAGCAACAGGTATTGCGCCTTCTTCATAAAGAAGTTCCATAATACGTATGTAGTTTAGGCTTTTAACATTGTTATTCTGAACCATCTCCAGAAATTCTTCTTCATCTATGTTAGGGAATGCCACCTTTTCAGTTTTTTCCTTTACTTTCAGTTTAATATTGCTGTCTATTTTTATCAGTTGTTTTTCTTCCAGTTGATTTAAAGTTTTTCTTACCGGCTTTTTCAGAATCTGCTGAAGTTGCTCCAAAGACAGCTTTCGGCTATTTTCGGTTAAAGCATTAATAATATCCTGTTCTTCTTTATCCAAATCCGCCGGTTTATCTGATAATAGGATTACCTCTTCTTTGAATGACAACCCAAGGCCTGTTGGAAGCATGCATCTGATAGCCATGTCGTACGTACATATATACCGGTTTCTCATGTACTTGCATAATTCAATTAATTCCTCGGATAAAACCGGTGTTTCGTCAACAATTTGAGAAATCTCCTTTAATCCTGTATGTTCGCTGTGTTCTTTTACTTCCAAAACAAATGCCTCGCGAAGGTGACTGCCTTTTCCAAAAGGAACAAGTACACGTATGCCCGGCTGAATATAGCAGAGAAATTTTTCAGGAACTATATAGTCATAAGTTTTATCGTATTCTCTTGTACTGTTTTGTATAACAACGGATACGTACATCTTTATATACACCTCTGATTAATCCTTAAATTATTTTACATGATTGCGATGACAAATGAAAGAAAAATGCAAATATAAAAAAAGCCTGCTTGAAGCAGGTCTGACAAAAAAAGAGGCAATATTAAGTTACAACCTGGAAGAGATGATGGAATTTGATAAGCCTCATTATATCATAATGCATATTCCTTTGTTATATAATCGGGTATATCCTTAATATTTCCGCTGATTGAGAATACAAAACGTATATTATACCTGTCGTGCAGTTCCTTAATTTTTCCAAAAAAACTTTGATAATCCGGGTTTTCCTCTGCAATTAAATCAAGCCTGTCGATATACAGGGCTACAATGTCATAATTCGCTGCTATTAAACCACAGATAAAACCGTAGAAAGAACAAAGACTATCAATCTGGAATTCTGTAATGTTAACGAACCGAATCTCATGCCTTAGTGCTGTAATCAGTTCGTCGCTGGTATCAATAAAAACGATGTTTCCCTTGCACGCATCTACTATGCTGTGTGCATCTTCAATTAAATACTTTGTTTTTCCAACTCCTTTTGTACCGAAAACTACCTTTAACACTGATATCTTCTCCTTTTTATTCTTTGTCGCTCTTTCGTGCATTGTTATTGTCCCGGATGTGTTCCATCTTTGAAATGGAAACTTCATAAGCTGTCCGTTCCTCATTTGTGCCGTCAGCCAGTTTCTTTTGATATACTCTGCTTTGAATTCTTCCCCAGATCCTGATATTGTCACCTATTTCAAAATTACTTGCGTAACGGGCATTACGTCCCCATGCAATGCACGGTATGTAATCTGATTTGTTATAAGCGCGATTCACAGCAAGAAGTATGTCTGCAATTTCACGGCCAAAAGGTGTGGTTCTGTAAACAGGTTTTTTGCAGATAAACCCGTTTAAGAATATACTGTTTGTTACTTTTACCTCGTCCGGATTATCCAGAACAACAATGTCACGGGCAAACACTGTTAACAGAAGCTTATGACCTCCTTCACTGCTGTAGTTGTTGTAGCTTCTGAACTGCCCTTCAACAGCGACTATTTTTCCTACCTCAATTTTTTCAAGTGGTAAAAGACGCTCGGAAAACAAGATAGGAATATAATCATATGTATTGCTGAGCCTGGGGACTTCAACAGTAAAAGTATAAAATCCTTCTCCATATACTTCATGGCTAAATTCAGGCTTTGATACAATGCTTCCGGACAAACTGGCACTATTGTTTTCCATAACATTACCGGGCATGGATAAACCCCACTCCTCTCTGTCTTTCGTATCTAAAAACTAAATTCATCTCATGTTAGCTTATTCTATAAAATTTGTTTTTAGAAGTTTTCTTTTTATTTTTATCTTAATAGTTTTTTTACCCCTAATACTAAAAATTTCTCCTGTTTTATAAAAAATAGCTGCCTGGTACCTGGCAAATATAATAGAAAAAGGTTTATCCAGCAACATTTATATCAAAGCCAAAATTTAACTTTCCGGTTTACAATTTTATTATATCCAGATAAACGCTGTTATGCAACGCTTTTTCAGCTTTTTATCAATATCCTGCCATTTTTCGCCTTTACACAATACCACAGATTACTGAAAATTAACGGTATCATTTACCTTGTTCAAATTAACATCATACAGTACTGCAAAGGAAGCGGCAGCCAATATATCGTATGGATCCACAGCAGTACTGTTAATATTTATTACATATTCCTGTGGTTCAACCCTTCTTCCGTTAGCTGTAATCAGGCTGTTCCTTATATAGCACAAAAACTGCCCGCTGATCGAAGGTTCACCGGTACTTGAGGTTGTAATATTTGAATCCCTATTAAAACCATAACAAAGTACCCTGCATATTTCTTCATCGGTAAATTTTGCTGTTTTAATAACATCACTGTTCAAAATAACTGTCAAATTTTTAAAGGAT